>Ga0209536_100005559_pt1 | contig 19531 bp, 11 predicted proteins | sample DeeMarSeWOR28_12_FD_187461 | JGI IMG/M metagenome (GOLD analysis project Ga0209536, IMG submission 187461) | Marine sediment microbial communities from White Oak River estuary, North Carolina - WOR-2-8_12 (SPAdes) (version 2) | ecosystem: Environmental > Aquatic > Marine > Intertidal zone >...
TGCATCCGGCCGGTCGAACCACAGATGAATGTACGAGCTCAAAATGTTTGGCCTTCATTAGAGCGAGACCTGATGTCTTTGACCAGCCTGGTAGACCGATTTCTGCCCGCTGGCTTCTATTACAAGACCTTTATCCGGCCTCAGTTTCTCTGGCCCACCTTCGAGCGGGTGCTGCGCCAAGCAGCCGGCCTAGGCCAGGTGAATCCCGATACACCGCCGGGTCGCTATGACAAACAATACCTTCACGCCGACGTTGCCGTTGTAGGAGGAGGTCCGGCCGGGATAAGTGCCGCCTTAGCGGCCGCCACAGAAGGGACTCGAGTACTGCTGATCGACCAGAATCCGGCCTTGGGTGGCCATTTACGTTTCGCCTCTCGCGGTTCGGAAGGACCACTAGCGGGCCTGGTGGAGGCTATCCACCAGGCTCCGAACCTGGCTATTCATCTAAATACAACTGTTTTGGGCTGGTACGAAGACAACTGGCTATCGGCCGCGCAAAAGGATCGCCTCTTCAAGATCCGTGCCCGGAGCGTCATCTTAGCTACCGGGGCTTATGAACAGCCCCTCCTGTTTGACGACAATGACTTACCAGGCGTGATGTTGGGCAATGCTGTCCAACGACTGGTAAACCTCTACGGCGTCGTTCCTGGGAGAAAAGCCCTGGTTATTACGGCCAATGATGATGGTTGGGCAGTGGCGGCCGATTTACAGGCAGCCGGCATCGAGGTTGCTGCTGTGGTCGACGAACGCCTGGCCATTGATTCACCGGTGGTCCAAAAGGTAACCGCTATCGGTACGGCCGTTTATTGGAGCCACACCATCGTAGCTGCAGAGGGCTCTGGTGAGGTTAGCCAAGCTACTATTGCCCCGGTTGACGAACATGGACAGATCAGCACAGGGGCCAAACTGGAGGTGGCCTGTGATCTCATCGCCGTAAGCGTCGGTTGGGCACCGGCTAATGGTTTGATCTACCAGGCCAATGGTAAATTAGCTTTTGATCGTCAAAAAGCTGAATTTTTACCCCAATCATTGCCAGCCGGCATTTTTACCGCCGGCCGGGTAGCCGGTAGCCACAATTTGTCCCTCCAACTTCGTGAAGGGCACCTTGCCGGCCGGCAAGCAGCTGCTTTTCTAGAGTTGGTTGAAGGACCGACTGAGGAAGATCGAGCCGAGATAAAGACCGAGAAGGAGGCTGAACCACGCCGAACCTCCAACCTGGTTTACGTACCGGGTAAAGAGAAGCAGTTTTTGTGCTATTGCGAGGACGTCACCAAAAAAGATCTCGACCAGTCTATCGCCGAAGGCTACGATAGCATCGAGCTTTTGAAACGCTATAGCACCATCTCTATGGGACCTTGCCAGGGCCAGATGTGTTCGCTAAACACCATCCACTTATGCGCTCGAGCCAACGGCCAGACGGTAAAAGAAACAGGCACGACCACCGCCCGGCCACCCATGGCGCCGGTTTCGCTGGCTGTCCTAGCTGGGCAAAATATGGAACCGGTGCGCGTTTCGCCCGCTCACGATTGGCACCAGGATCATGGTGCCAAAATGATGGTTGCCGGGCTTTGGAAACGGCCGGAACATTATGGTGATCCGGCGGCCGAAGTGCAGGCTGTTCGCCAGCAGGCCGGTCTGATCGACGTCAGTACCCTGGGCAAGTTGCGTCTGAATGGGCCAGGCGTCCCCGACCTGCTAGACCGCATTTATGTAAACAATTGGCAAAAACTAGCGGTGGGACGTATCCGTTATGGCCTGATGTGCAACGACGAAGGAATTATTCTGGATGATGGAGTCACCGCCCGGGTGGCTGACCAGGAATGGTACATGACCACCACCTCTTCCGGGGCAACGACCATCTATGAATGGATACAATGGTGGTTGCAGTCAGGTTGGGGCGATGGAGTTAACATGAGTGACTTAACTGAGGTGTACGCGGCCTTCAATCTGGCCGGACCAAAAGCTCGAGAGGTATTGCAATCACTAACTGATGCCGACGTTTCCAACGATTCTTTCCCCTACATGCACTTGCGTGAGCTGACCGTGGCCGGGGTGCCCTGCCGCCTGTTACGGATCGGTTTCACAGGTGAGCTTTCGTACGAGATCCACTGCCCGGCCGGTTACGGGCGTTACCTATGGGAAGCGGTGATGGTGGCCGGGGAGCCTTTAGGCATCAGTCCCTTTGGGGTCGAAGCCCAGCGTATACTGCGCCTGGAAAAGGCTCACATTATCATCGGACAGGATACAGACGCCCTTTCCGATCCCATTTCCGCTGACATGGCCTGGGCGGTGAAATTAGACAAGACGGACTTCCTGGGCCAACGGCCGTTGATGCGCATTGCCAGGGACGGCCCACAACAACGCCTGGTAGGTTTCAGGATCAAAAACGGCCAAACGGTACCAGAAGAGGGCTTGCAGATCGTGGAAGAAGGGGGTGGTGACCAGACAAACATTATTGGTTGGGTGACATCCAGCCGCTATAGTCCTACCTTGGGAGAGGTGATTGGCCTTTGCTGGTTGCCAGCTGCTCTGGCCGAGAAAGAAGGTGCCTCTTTCACGATCCGCCGGGACGGAAAGGCCATCGAAGCCCAAGTCCACCATGGACCATTTTACGACCCAGAAGGTAAACGATTGAGGAGTTAGATGAACCCGAGACAATCACCTGCCAAACTGACGCCAGTCCATGATGCTGCCCGGGAACTCGGGGCCAACTTTGTCGATCTCGCCGGTTGGCAAATGCCCCAGGTTTTCACTACGCCCGAGGAGGAAGTAACCGTAGCCAGGCAAAGCGTTGCTCTGGCTGATGGCTCGGCCAGCGGCAAGATCGTGGTCGAAGGACAGGCAGCAGAAACCGTTCTTCAGGCAACCTGGGCCATTTTGTCGCTGGCAACCGGTCAAGGAGTACTACTGGATTCTAAACGAGTCTTTCGTTTGCGGGTCGACCAATTTTTTATCCATGTGGAACCTGGTACAGAAGGTGCAGTGGTAGAAACATTGACCGAAGCAGTGGATAAAAGCGGCGAATTGGTCACCGTTACCGACATAACCCACGGTCGGGCCGACCTGCTACTGGTTGGCCCACAATGCACCGAGCTGCTCAGCCGTCTTTGCAGCCTGGATTTTCATCCCAGCCAATTCCCCGATCTGTGCGCCAAACAAGGCAGCGTGGCCAAGACCCGCCAGCTCCTTCTTCGCCACGACTTAAAAACCCGGGATGAAGCACCTATTCCATCCTTTTCATTGATCGGTGACCGCTCCCTGGCTGCTTATCTCTGGCAGACGATCCTGCAGGCTGGTCAAGACCTGGATCTTGCCCCAATTGGCCAGTCGGCTCTAGAAAGATTGCAGGCGGGAAATTAACCTGGTAGCTTAAAGTCTGGTAACGGATTCATGTGCGGCATTGTTTGTTTTTATGGTCAATCCGGGGGTGTCTCCCACGTGTTGGATGCCTTGGAACTCTTGGCTTACCGGGCGCCGGATTCATCTGGTATCGCCGTAATTGGTGAAGATGGGCATTTTGCCCTTCGCCGGGTAGTGGGCACAGGTGAACAATTGCGAGAAAAAATAGCCGATCAACCCCTACCAACGATTCGTCCTGGGGACATACAAGTAGTGATGGGACACGGCCGTTGGGCCATGGTCGGCGCTGTCAATGAGACGAATGCCCACCCGCTATCTGACCGTGCCCAGGATCGGATTGCCTGTGAAAACGGTTCCCACAATGCCACCCTCATGTTGGGCGCTTTTGCCGAACAGAAGCGATGGTGGCGGGCGCGGGGCCTGCCCGAGGACGAACCGGTGCACCGATCGGAGAACACAACTGAAGTCATCGCCTTCGAATGGGAACGAATGGCCACCATGTTCGCCGAGGGACAGCTACCGCCGAATGGCGAAGCCTTCCTGGAAAAACTAGACCAGCAGGGGATCACGGATCCGGAAGAACGCGCCTTACGATTGGCCATTTGGCAGCTAAGGGAAGGCAATGCCCATGCCTGCGCCTTTTATAGCCGGCACCGGCCGGAGGTGCTTTTTGTAACCAGCCACCGCAAGCCCATTGCCATCGCCACCCGGCAATATACCGACGGGACACGCGCTTTGATGGTGGCCTCGGATGTCAACGCCGCCCTCATGTTGTGGTCCAAGGAGGAGGTGATCGCTGCGGCCCGGCAAATCGCCGGCTTGCAACAGGCAACCAAGGGAAATCTTATCCCATCCGATCAGGCACAGGAAGAGATTCAAGAAATCCTCAATACCTTCACAGTGGAAGTATTATTTCTTGACAACGAGCTTCACCACGGCGAAGAACTGTTCGCTCGCATCGAAAACAGGGGCCATGCTGGCCAAGTTGTGCCTGCTGTATTGGTCAGCCGTTATGATGGCAGGCCTGTTTCTGTTATCGCCCAATCCATGCAACTCAATCCGGCCATGGTTGGCAAACGGGGTTATGCCTCCTACACTGAGAGCCACATCGCTGAGATCCCAGATATTATGGATGGCATCGCCGATTATTACGTATGCAACGGGCAACCGGACCTGGAAAGCGTCTGGGAGGACGGCCAATTGTTGGGGCCTGGTTTGAACAAAAACGTCTTGGTCGCCCGTTTTGGCCCCGGTCTCGAAAAACTCGGTCGCCTATTGCTCATCGGCGAAGGCAGCTCTTGGCGCGATGCCCAAGCGGCCGCCCCTCTATTTCGCCAATTGCTACCCGGCGTCTTAGTAAATGTTTACCGGCCGGTGCAGATGCTCAACCTTGGCCAGACCATTGACGATACTTGTGATCTGGCCATCGAGATCTCCTGGTCTGGGACGACTGATTCCCTCTTGAAAGTTGATAATTTGCTGGGCGAAGCCGGGGTCATACGCCTGGCAATAACCGGGCGCCCGCAAAGCGATTTGGGCCGGCGGACGGCCGGCAGTGGCGGTACCTTAGATGTTCAGACCGGGGTTGAAGTCTCGGTCGCGACGGTCAAAGGCTTCCAGGCCATCCTGATGACCCTCAACCTGCTGGCTTTGCAGCTTGCCGGCATGTACCGGGCGAGTCTCGATGCCTCCAGCCTGGCTCAACTCCTGGACGAATTAATCCATACGATCCCCCGGCACGTGCGAAGTCTCGTCGAGGACGACGAGCGCCGAAGGCGATTACGCCAAGTGGCCCGACGTTGCCATCTCTTCAATAAAGTGATCGTGGTTGGCAACAGCCCGGTTGACATCGAAGCTGAGTTAAAAATTGAGGAATTGGCCCAGGTTGTGGCCCGGACCTCCGATTTTCATGCCGCTAGCCTGCGGCCGTTGATCGAACGAAGTGCTCTGGTCGACGACGATCGCCGCCGCATTTTGTTCATCGTCAATGCCACCTCGGCCGCAGCCCAACAGGAAGCGAAATATGTCGTCAACTATTTGCGAGAACTTGGCGTCTTCTGCCTCATCCACACCACTCCCAACGATCGGCTGGAAACCTGGCAGGAGCTGCCCAACGCCGAGGTATTCGTTTCTCCACTTGTGACTGAAACCTTACAGGCCCTAATTGATGCCCCGTTCTTTTTTGATTTAGCTGTGGCCCTGGCTTATGCTCGGGGTCTCTCATCAGAAGAGATCGACCGGCCACGAAATCTGGCCAAGTCAGTCACGGTGACAGGCGCTGAACGGCGGGAAATGATTGAAGCCCGGCATGAGTTTAAAAACATCTCACTGGCTGAGTTCGGTGGGGGCTGGCTAGCAGAGGATGCCTGGGATCAAGCCCGGGCTGGACCTTCACCTGCTACTCTTCGGGCTACCGTGGCCTTACGAGCAGCTATGGCCGTCATTTCCGAGCCCTTGCCAGAGAAACTGGCCTTGCTTAGCGCCGGCCACCTCGTCGTCCTAACCGACACAGAGGCTACGGAAATTGGCGCCCGGATGGCGGCCGCAACCTGGTCGGAATTGCTGGCGATTGACCTGACCGTCTATCAGCGGTTTATCGACGAGCTGCCTCAGACCCAACCAGACACGGCCAGGCTACAATTAATCCGAGCGGGCGGCATCCTGGCCATTCGGGATTCCCAAACCATCGCCCTACCATCGGACCTTTCGCCCTTCCAACTGGAACTACTAGCCGCCGTCTACTTAACCGGTTTGGGCATACGTCTGGCGCGGCGCCGGGGCATGGACACCTCTTTGTGGGAAGCCGGCCTGGCCCGGATCCCTCTTATAACGGCTAAGGTATTGGCTAACGAGCAAGGACATCAGGAAATCAGGGGTATTTTGCGGCCATTTGTCGCCGCCGGTTACGATAAAGTACAGATTATCGGTGGCGGCCAGGATCACGCGGCCGCTGCCAGCATCGGCCGTTCATTACGGAGCCAAGGATTCATGGCCGAAGCCTTGTATACTGATTCAGCTTGGCACGGCCCATTGGCCACCGTCGGCGGGCCGGATGCCGACCATGACACGCTGATTGTCATCCTGGCAACCGATCCCCTCTTTCAGGCGGCCGCCCTGGTCGACACGCAAGTCTATCGCACGAGAAACGCCAAGATATTACTCCTCGTGCCTGAGGGAAATCAAGATCTGCCGGCCGTGCAAGGTGTTGGTGCTGAAGCCGTGCTCGCGGTTCCGGCCGTACCCCGACCCTTTTTGCCGGTGGTAAATGCAACAGTTGGCTCGATATTGGCCAGACAGATGGCCAAATTATGGGAGGATAAGGAATATGGCTGAAATTGGACTCATGATCGAAGGTCAAGAAGATCTGACTTGGGAACGATTCTTTAAGATCGCCGGGACAGTTGAGGAGTTAGGCTTTTCTTCGTTGTTTCGCTCCGACCATTTGACCTCTCTGGAAGGGTTTACCCGGCGATCCACCTTGGCCCTTTGGCCATCGCTAACGGCCCTCGCTTTGCGAACCAATCGCATTCGTTTTGGACCCATGGTCTGTTCCATCACCTTCCGCCACCCAATTATGCTGGCTAAAATGGCTGCGGCTGTGGATCAACTGTCCGGCGGCCGGTTAGACCTGGGCCTGGGAACCGGTTGGTATAAAGGGGAGCACCACATGTTCGGTGTCGATTATCCACCTTACAATACCCGGCTGGAGATGCTAGATGAAGGCGCCCAAGTGATCAAAGGCCTGTGGTCGGGCCAACCCTTCAGCTTCGAGGGTAAGTACTATCAATTGGAGAATGCCGAGACTCATCCCGGACCGGAACAGGCTAATCCCACCATCATCATCGGCGGCAAGGGCGAAAAGACCCTTAAAATCGTGGCCCGACACGCCACGGAGTGGAATTTTTCCTATGAAAGCATCGACCTCTTTCGCCAGAAGACAGCCCAACTTGACGAAAATTGCCAGGCTATCGGCCGCGATCCGGCTACTTTGAGGCGTTCGCTGATGATCCCCTTCGTCATTGGACGGGATGAACTGGCCGTACAGAATCGCATCGACGCCCACCGCATCATGTTCCCCAGCCTGCCGGCCACCCTTAAGGCCTGGCTAGCGGCCGGATATGTGGGCGGCAGCCCCCAGCAATTGTCAGACCAACTCCTGGCCTTTGCCGAGGCAGGCGTCGAACGATTTATGCTGCAGCATAACGACCTGGACGACCTGGACTCCCTTGAATTGTTAGCTCAGGAAATCCTACCCAATTTCAAATAGCTTATTCTGTTTCTCACCCTTATTATTCTCTGCGTTCTTGGCGCCTCGGCGGTGAATCGTTACTGAAACTAACCAGCTTCACCTAACTCAATCCGGCGGCGAACTACGAAATCGCGCAGCTTCCCCTCAACTTCAAGATCGAATGGCGGTTTTTGGTAACTTTCCAACATCTCTTGGCAGCGCCGGTTAGCCCTTTCTACCGCGTCTTGGGCTCCTTCGGAAATCCATTGACCGTAGGGTTGTCGCAAGCTGATCCGGGGTAGAAAGTGGTCCTGGCGATAATGGCGCAGGGTATGTTCGGCGTCCAGGAAAAACCCGCCCGGCCCGACCTGGTCGATAGTTTCCAAGGCCAAGGTCTCGGCCGAGATGAGGGGCGGCCGTACCATATGCCTGACCATTCCCAACAGGTCTAGATCGATCACGAACTGTTCATAGCTTAGCGTCAAGTAGGATTCCAACACCCCTAGACCATGCATGAGGAAGTTGATTCCGCTCAAGATCGAGGTCAACATGGTGAATGCTCGTTCATAGTTACTCTGGGCATCGGGAAGAGGGGAATCGGTCAAAGCCCCACCTCCACGGCTGGGTATCCCATAAAATCGCGCTAATTGGGCGCAGACGGCGATGCTAATGGCCGACTCAGGGCTACCGATAGCGGGCGCAGCATTACGCATGTCGATGTTGCTGGAAGCCGTGCCATATAAGATCGGCGTGCCCGGTCGAACCAATTGGCTCAGGACCAGGCCGGCCAATACCTCGGCATTGTGTTGGGCCAGGGTGCCAGCCAGTGTCGTCGGACCTGTGACCCCGGCCATCACGAAGGAGCTGATGAGCACCGGCTGGCCATAGCGGGCGAATAAGATCAGGCTTTCTAACATCGGCCGGTCGTAACGCAGCGGGCTATTCACGTTGACGCTACAGTGGGCGACTGGTGTCCCATTGATAGCCCCTTCCCCGCCAAAAGCGAGGGCTAACATCTGTAAGACATCTTCTGCCTCGGCCAGGCCGCCTGGAAAACCTGACTGGCCTGGTTTGTCGCTCAGGGTCAGGACGGCTTCCCAGCAAACCAGGTGGCGTATGGAGGAAGGGATATCTTGGGCTTCGACGGCTTTTCGAGCCATGACCTGCACCTCAGGAGACATGGCGCTTAAACGGGCGAAATTTTCCACGTCAGCCAGGGTTCCCGGCCGGCGCTGGCCATCGAGATCGCGGACATAGGGTGGTCCCCCACCCGGCATGACAGCGCAGGTGTCGCCGCCGATGGAGACGGATCGATCGGGGTTCCTGGCTTTCAGGGTATATTGGGCTGGCACGCTAGCCAGACAGCTTTCTATGAGATCCCGTTCGATAGTGACTCGATTCCCCTCTACTCGGGCTCCAGCTTGCCGGAAATAATTCAGAGCTTGTGGTTCGTCGATGATGACACCAGTGCGCGAAAGGATGTTCAACGACGCTTCATGGAGTTGTTCAATTTGCCCCTCGGATAACAATTTAAATGGCGAGCGGGGCAGATGTATGAGCCGATCTTGGCTATTGATAGACTCGTCCGGGCGCAGACGCCTCTTACGGGCCAGCCTGGCATTCGGATGACGCCTCTTTGCTGATTCCTGACCAGTCATTGGTTAGACTACATGTCTCGCGGTTGGCGATAGTAGGGAAGCTTCGTGCCGATATCCTTCTTAACAGCTTTTTGGTAGGCCAGGTATCCGAGCATGATATCGCTGATGGCAAAACCCTTATGCCAAAAAAGGATGCGTTCACTGGATGATTGGCGGCCGGGCTTGAGTCCGGCTACGATTTCCCCAATTTCTCCGTAGATGTGTTCATCGCGTAATTCGCCGTTTTGGATCAGGCCGGCAAACTGCCCGTATTGTGATTTCTGGCACTGATTCCAATCATCAACCACCATCTTGTCTACCTTGAAGGGCAGGCTGGGCTCAACCGAAAGAACAGCACCATAAGGTTGGATGAGCGCTCCAGGTTTCACCCAGGCATCCTTAACCAGAACCTGATGCTCGAGTAAACGTGAGGCGTCGATGATGATATCGGCATCTCGCGCGGTTTCTTCGGTCGTTTCTTTGACCAGGACAGGTTTTCCCAGTTCGGCCGAAATTTGATCTGCGAATCGTTCTCGGGATTCGGGCCGCTTGCTGGTAACCCTAATCTCCTCGAAATCAAAGAGTTGATCGAGCATGGGCACGTTGTACCAGGCCGTCCCCCGGGACCCGATATGACCCAACACACGGACATCGGGATTCGCCAGGTATTTCGCGCCAATGGCTGTGACCGCCCCCGTTCGCATCCAGGTGATCAGCGTGCCGTCGAGGATGGCAAATGGTGCGCCTGTTTCCGGGCGGTAAAGGGTGATAAGCGCCAGCTCCGAAGGCAGGTTGTGCTCATAGTTCTTTTGGAAATCGCCGATCACCTTGAATCCGGCCACGTTTACTGGTTCCACATAACCTTTGAGGATATTGAACAACTTCTCTGGGTAGTCCAGGACCAGGTGATCCTTGGAAGGCATGATGACCTTACCTTGTCCATGTGCCTTCAAACCAGCCTCGACGGCTTCCATCGCCTCAAGCAGGTTGAGGTCAAGGGCATCGATATCTTCTTTTGACAGGAAAAGTATCTCAATTCCGGCCATTATCATCCTCCAATCTGCAATCGGTGTTACTTACACGAGAGCCCAGGAATGTTATATTAAATTATACTGAAGGGTATCACCAAAACTAATTCTTGTATTTGCAGGTTAATCTAATCTCCGCCAGAATACGATTATCGCCAACTCAAAAAGAGTTGCCATTGTTCAAGTCGAGCAGGAATATCGATGCAAGTTACTGCATTTATTCATGAAGTGACCTGGCGCGATCTGCCGGCCCCTATTCAAAGCCAGGCCCGGCGCTGCCTGCTCGATACCCTGGGTGCTGCTGTCGGTGGACGGCGGACCAGGCTGTCACGAATAGTTCATGATTTCAGCGCCTCCGTATACGCGGGCGATGGAGCCCAATTGTGGTTAGACGGCCGGCAAGTCTCACCGCCCGGCGCAGCCCTGGCTAACGGCATGACCATCGATGCCTTAGACATTCACGATGGTTACACTCTCACCAAAGGACATGCCGGTGCAGCTTTGGTTCCGGCCGTCCTGTCGACAGTCTCGTCAAAACAGGCTACCGTTGTTAACGGCCGGGAACTATTAACTGCCCTGGTGGTTGGCTACGAAGTGTCCCTGAGGGCCGGTCTGGCCTTACACGCGACAGCTTGTGATTACCACACTTCCGGAGCCTGGAACGCCCTTGGCTGTGCCGCCATCACTGCCCGGCGCCTGAACCTAAATACTGAGCAAACCAGGCACGCCCTGGGGATCGCCGAGTATCATGGCCCTCGATCTCAAATGATGCGCTGTATCGATCATCCAACGATGCTAAAGGACGGCTCCGGCTGGGGGGCGATGACCGGTGTAAGCGCCGCATTATTAGCCAAGGATGGCTTCACCGGTGCGCCTGCTTTAACGGTAGAATCCCCAGAAGCGGCTGGATTTTGGCTTGATTTGGGGGAAAAATGGCTGATCGCCGAGCAATACTTTAAACCTTTTGCGGTTTGTCGTTGGGCCCAGCCGTCAATTGCTGGTGTTTTGAAACTACGACAACAGCATGACTTCGATCTCAAATCCATTCAAACCATTCGCGTCACCACCTTTCATGAGGCCGTGCGCCTGGCCAATCCACACCCTGAAACCACTGAGGAAGCCCAGTATAATTTGCCCTTCCCGGTTGCTGCCGCCCTGGTCCACCAGCAGTTAGGGCCGGCCGAATTGAGTGGCCAAGGATTGCACCATCCGCTCGTAAACCAATTAGCAGAACGGGTCGAACTGGTTGAAGATCCTGATTATAGTGCCCGCTTCCCGGCCGAGAGGCTGGCCCAGGTTCAGATTAAAACCGGGGAGGGTTCCATTTTCGACTCGGGTGAAGTAGAGGCCACCTGGGGAGTGGAAGATCCGCCATCTGATAAAGCATTACAAGAGAAGTTTCGCTGGCTGGCGCTCTCTTGTCTGTTGCCGGAAAGGGTGACAAAGCTGGAAGAGGCGATCTGGCGAGTGGCCAATTTACCAGATGTCAGCGCACTTGGCCAGCTTCTGGCCCAACCGATGGAGAGTAATGACCTATGAGCGATCTAGACACGAAAGTCATCAGATTGCTTGAGTCGAAGAAGGTGCCCTATCGCCTGTTGCCGCACGACGAACCAGTTTACACTGTGAGTGCGGCAGCCGCCCAACGAGGTGTTATTCAGGCTGAAATGGTTAAATCAATATTATTAAGAGACAAGAACCACAGGTATGTGATGGCCTGTGTTACCGGGGATGCTCGGCTAGATCCAAAAGCCGTAAGAGCCCAATTGGGTGGTGATTGGAAACGGCTCAGTTTTGCTTCAGCCGAGGAGATCCACCAGATTACCGGTTTTGTCCAGGGAGCGATTGCTCCGCTGGGCTTGCCTGAAGATGTGCCCGTTATTTTTGACGAAGCAATTGCCCGCTGCCAGAAAGTTAATATCAGCAGCGGCGATCCAATGGCCGGGATCGAGCTTGATCCGCAGGATCTGATATGGTTGGCCGACGCCCAACAGGCGTCGATTGTAGTTTAATGCCTGAAGATTTTGAATGGCACACCAGTGAAGAAGATACCTGGAATGAACCATCTCCCGAAGTGGAAAAGGCCAGGAGGAGATCGACACGGTCGCTCCTTGTGCTGGTTGTGCTTGGTTTAGCCTTAGGCTTAACCGGGCTGTTTATTTATCGACTGATAGACCAGCGAACCGCAGATGCCACAGCGGCCGTAGAGGCCAATATTCTGACGACCCACCAACTCATCCGCCAGGCAGACCAGCAAGATGACCTTGAATTATTCCGTTTCTCGCTTTCTAGCCGTGATCAAGCCTGGTCCGAGGCTCAGGAACAGTTCCTGATCGCCGGCTCTCTTTTGGACCGTCCAGCTTTTAACCTAAGGCCGATATCAGATGGCGTAGAGGGCTTGGATCTTGAAAGTCAGGAAGCCAAAAACGTCGAGGTCGTCCTATCGCCTGATTTATCGTCGGCCGAGATCCAGTTCGATCAGGCCTATTTAATTGGAGACGGGGAACAGGCTGGAACAACCGTCAACTTGCGCCAGACAGCCGTTTACCGGCTAGGCGAACGCTGGCTCTTGGCTCCGCCACAAAAGGAATTCTGGGGGAAACAAGAATCGCTAGCGGGGGAACATCTGCAAGTGACATACCCTGAGCGGGATCGGGAAGTTATCGAGCGATTAGCCTCGGATTTAGACGATTTGGTGAGTGAGGCTTGCCGTAAACTGGCCGATCTCGCTTGTCCCGAAACATTGCAAATTCAATTGCATTTTGAAGAGGAGATTGGCACTTTGTCGGCAATGGGACAGGTTTCGTCTTTTCTGGAGGGCGATCTTGACCTGCATCTGCCCGCCCCGACCTTAGTGGGTTGGCCTTTGGACGAAGCAAGTTATCAGGTGCTGCGGCGCGGTTACGGCTTGACTTTACTTTCAGCCCTGATCACCGATCGGGTGGGCTACCAGTGTTGCCAGCATGGGCCATTTTATCAGGCCTTGTTGGATGCCCAATTGTTCGAACTAGGTTTGGGTTCCTGGCCCTTGACAAAGCCTCTTCAATGGCAACAAGATCAGCTTTCTGGCAGCACTCTACGCAGCCTCAATGACGTGGGTCTCTTCTGGTTTTCAAACCAGTTTGCCAATCCCATAGAGGAAATTTGGCCCGTTTATGTCCTCGTTGATTTTCTGAGACATGAAACCAATTTGTCCACGGCCGATTTACAACGATACTTGGTGCAGGGGAGTGATCAGGGATATTGGGATTGGTTGCAGCGTATTACCGCAAATCTCCAGATGAGTGAACAAGACCTGGAGCGAGCCTGGCTAGACTTTAACCAGGTGAAATTTCCTATTCGCCAGCAAATGATGCCAGCTTCGCCCCAACAGGATTTACAATTGGCTTGTCGCCCCAATCGAGGGATAAATGCGTCGCTCTACAGGTATAATTTCGGGGCTGATGAGCTGACTCTGGAGCACCAACTTGGACATGCAGAAGCCTTTATGATCGGCCTGCCCGACGACGAGGGCGTTATCGTGGCTGAGCGACGTCCTGCGAGCCCGGTGTCAGGCACCCGCATGTTATTATGGCAAGATGGACAGGAGGCCATTCTCGTCCAATCAGAGGATAATCTTGTGCCGGTATCATTCATACAATTGGACGAGTCGCCAGTGGAAAACTTGTTAATTCTCAACCGGCGCCAGCGCCAATACAGCCTTTTGCGTTTCCATGATTGCCCAACGACGAGGAACTGCAGCGCCTCTGCGCTGAATGGTTTCCCTTTATGGTCGCCGGACGGATCTTCAATCCTGATTCTGGTGTCCATGGGCAGCTATGGATATGAGGGTCGTTTTGAGCGGCCGCTGTCACTTGGTGGTGTCACCGGTGAAATCATCGGGATAGGCAAGGAGCCATTTTGGCTAGACGATCAAACCATTGCCTTTATCAGCCCACAAGGCAGAGAAATAACAACCGTCGATATCGGCGATTTTAGTCAACGGTCGTTGCTAACAGTGATAGATATAATCAAAGCTATATCGCCGTTCCTGGTTTCGGAAATGACTCATTTAGCCATCGAATATGCCGCTATCAATCCAATCGAACCTGACTCGTTATTAATCGTGGCAAGAGGCACTAATAACACCTATTTCTTTTCTACCACTCGTCAAGGAAAAGAGATACAGCTTGAGAATTTTACAGAAGACATCTTGACTCCCGATTTCATGACAGATCTCCAATTCTCGCCCGACGGCCGCTGGCTGGTCATCAGTACAAATGACCTCACCTATCATGTCGCCACGGTATCATTTTATGATACGATCGCTAGAAAGGCGTTGCACTATCGCTTTCATGGCCGGTATGATCTCCCGATGCACTGGCAAATGGACTGGTCGGCCGATGGACAGTGGCTTTCCATCATCGACAATGGTTATATCCGTATGTTTGCCCCCGAGTTTGATCATCAGCGGTTAATCGTACCTGATGACATGACCTGTACGGCCGCCGCTTGGATAAATTAGTCATCTTTCAGGAGTGAAGTAATGGGATTACCAAATAATGTTGAGTATCTTATCATCGGGGCTGGAGTTCATGGTTTATCGACAGCCTATCACCTGGCCAAATACTTGAAGGCCAACGGTCAAGGAAGCGGTGATGATATCCTGGTGGTTGAAAAAAGCAGCATCGCCGCCGGTGCTTCGGGAGTGGCTTGCGGCAATGTGCGCTGTAACTACTACCAGGAGCCTATGACCCGCTTGATGATACACTGTATGGATATCTGGGAATCAGATCCCGATTATTACGCCTACAACTCAATCGGCTACCTGACTACATCCTTCGCCCCTATGCGGGAAGGGTTGGAAGCCGTCCACAAGCGACATCAAGAGCTGGGATACCCTTCCACGCTGGTGGTTGGTGAAAAAGAAGTCAAAAATTATATGGGCAACATCTTCTACGATTGGCAGGCGGAAAAGCTGGAAGTGTTATTGCACGAACATCGTGGTGGGCATGCCTGGAGCCGCCAGGCGATCCATGGTTTAGCCATTAAAGCAGAGCGAGAAGATGTGCAGCTGCTCGTTGGCCCAGAAGTAACCGGCTTTCAGTTCAACAGTGGTGGGGAGGTAACCGTTGTAGAGACAGACATGGGCAACGTGGAAGCTGGTCATGTGATCGTCGCTGTTGGCCCCTGGATTAAAAAGCTTTGGGGCCTATTGGAGCTTCCGCTAGAAGTACCTGATCCCTATAACACGGGACAGAGGACCGAATTATGGCGTTTCCTCGCCTTACAAGAGGGCGAGATCGAGGTTAATCCCTATATCCACATTACCGACGACGGCAGCCGACCACCTTTGATTCACGTCGATAGCGACGTGCCCTTATATGGCGAAGATGGCCGGCTGGTATGGGACGAACCCTGGGGTATCTACGTTAAACGTGACAAGCATTCAGTACAGGGTGGGGCCGTACCTCTCGACGTTGGCTCTGATATCGACGTCGATCCATATGGCACTCGCAGTCCTTACTACTGTGTTGACGATAAGTTTTATGATCTGTGGGTGGCCTCATTAGCCCACTGCATGAAACGGTACGAGGGCAAACGCCGGTTCGCCTCCAAAAAGCCATCTGGAGGTGTTGGCGCCTTTTCGGCCGATAATTTTCCCGTATTTGACTTTATGCGCCCGAATGTATACATCATTGCCGACTCGAATCATGGCTTTAAAATGATAGGCGTTGGCGAACAGGTGGCTCGTATCCTTACCGGCAAATCAAGTGAGCTATTGGCACCCTTTGCCTACAGTCGTTTTGAAGAACAAAAGGCGCTGCCGAAGTCGAATGCGCCTTTTCCGTGGATGTAGGGCTGAAGAAGAAAAAAATGGGAAATTAAGAAGGGAAACATGAACGAGACCAAGACGGCAGATTTTATTATTATCGGCGGTGGCGTGGTGGGTTGCAGCGTGGCCTACTATTTGGCTAATAACGGGGCTAAAAAAGTTGTTTTGCTTGAGCGTGGGGAAATATGCTCTGGCGGAACGGCCAAATCATGCGCAATCGTCCGCACCCACTACTCAATTGAGGCCAATTTGCTTCACGCGGTAGAGAGCTTGAAGATCTTCACCAATTTTGACGATTACGTGGGAGGTGACGTAGGTTGGCAACGTACCGGATATTTAATCCTCGGCCCGGAAGAGCACCAGGAGCCGATGGAGGCGGTATTCCATAAACAAAACGCCTATGGGATCGACACGGCCGTCCTGAATGCGGCCGAGGCCCGAAAGTTTCATCCCCTGATACAGGTCGAGGACGTGGATGTGATCGGCTATGATTCGATGGCTGGCTATGCCGACCCACACCTGACTACCACAGCTTACGCTCGGCGAGCCAAGGATTTTGGTGTTGACATAAAAACAGACGCGCCTGTTACCGGCATTCACCTTAACGGCGAAACCAAGACGGTACAGACCACTAATGGTGCCTACGAAAGTCCAGTTGTGATTCTGGCCGCCGGCCCGTGGGCCAATCAACTTGGAAGGATGCTCGGCGTGAGTTTTCCCTACGAGGTCAGCCGGCATAAGGTCATTACCCTAAAGATCGACCAGCCGTACCAACCCGATTGGCCTATCGTTAAAGACCTGACCACGCCCGACAAGATTTACTTCCGTCCAGAAACAGGTGGTGTTGTGCTGGTTGGCACAGGCGATCACGGCGATCCCATCGAAGACCCGGACACCCTTCGTGACCACGTCGACATGGATCATGTCTCGCGCATTGATGGGCTCATTTCCAACCGGATGCCAGCCTTCGAAGAAGCGCGATTTATCGCCGGTTGGACCGGACCCTACGATATCACGCCTGATTGGAATCCCTTGGTCGGCCCGGTGCCGGGCTATGAAGGGTTATTCGTGGCCACCGGATTCAGCGGGCACGGCTTCAAGCTGGCTCCCACCATTGGCGAAGGGCTGGCTCAAACCGTTCTTGGCCAGGAGCCCCGCGTGCCGATTGATATATATGATATGGCCCGTTTTGACTCTGGCCAAGAACTTCACGGCGCATATGGCATCGGTTCGATTTCTTAGTTTTTTTAACACCATTTCAAAAAGGCTCTAGCTGGACGACAATCCAGCGGCCCCCAAATCCGAGGATGGATTACATGACAGATAACATATCAACCTACGTATGGCCCGGACAGACTCATTTTGGTTTTGGGGCGGCTGGGATGGCCGGCCAGGAAGTCCAGGCCCTCCAAGCTAATAGCGTCTTCGTCCTGACCGATCCCGGTATCATTTCGGCTCAATTGCTTGAACCGGTCACCAGCTCCCTGGAGGCTGCCAAGTTAATTTACATAATCTATGATGAGGTACCAGCCAACCCTGATATCGCCTCGGTAGACGCGGCTACAGCGGCCTTCCGTGATAGTGGAGCCGACGTGATCGTAGCCGTCGGCGGCGGCAGCGTGCTGGATGCAGCCAAGGGTGTGCGGCTGGCGGCCGGCGGCCCACTCAACGCCAGCGTCAGCGAATATGCCCCGGTAATGGGTGACAAAGTGCGGCCGACGCCCTCCCCCAATGATATGCCGCCTATGATCGCCATCCCCACCACGGCCGGAACTGGGGCAGAAGTCACGCCTTGGGGTGTGCTCACCGATCTGAAGCGCAAACTCAAATTCGGCATCGGTGGCCCTTATCTCGTGCCTAACGTGGCCTTGGTCGACCCGGAATTGACACTAACACTACCACCTGGGTTAACCGCCGCAACTGGTTTGGATGCTCTTTCCCACTGTATAGAGGCTTATGTCTCCACCAATCAAAATCCGGCTTTGGATCCCATGATCTTATATGGGGTTGAGCTTATTGGCCGTAGCCTCCGGCTAGCCGTCGCCCAACCGTCCAATCGAGCGGCTCGTCGAGACATGATGCTGGCTTCGATGATCGCTGGCGTGGGCATTAGCTCCAAGTGGCTAGGCGCCTGTCACTCCCTGGCCCACCAATTATCCACCTTCGCCAATGTGCAACATGGCGTAGCCATCGCCCTGATGCTGCCCCACCAGATGGCCTTCAGCCTACCCGGAGCCCTGGAACGTTATGGGGATGTCGGTGCAGCGCTTGCTGGTCTGGAACGTTGGGAGTTGCCGGAAGCCGGTCTCGGCCGGAGAGCAAAGGCGGAACGAGCGGTGAACGCCGTGCGCGAGCTCGTTAATGACGTTGGTTTACCATCCCGCCTACGCGATGCAGGCGTGACCGTGGAGATGATCCCATCCATGGCCAGGAACGCCTACCAGCTTGACGGGAACTGGCCCACCAATCCCCGGCTGGTTGACGAGTCTGATTTTGAAAATCTCTACCAACAGGCATTTTAGTGGTGAATTTCTTAAGCAACAACACCTCTGAGAAAGCTCCAGCCGGATGAAGCAGCAGCTTACCAACCAGGTTTATAAAGGTTTGCGCTTGCGATTGAATGATACCGGTATCGGCTTTGCCGGCGTAGACGGTGTTTGGTGGCGACCGGCTTGCGAACCTTTTCCCCTTTCAAAAAATATAGCCCAACAACTCGAAGAGATCGGGCCGGCGCTCCTCACCTTTATCGATGCTGTTGTCGATCTATACCGGAATGGGTCAAGCCAGCGGTTAAATAGATTGCTGGAATACAAGGTGCCCGATCACATCCCACACCTAGTGGCCGACGGTCTTATTGAGTTGTTGCGTCCCGACTTCCAGCTTTGCCCGGTGGCCGTGGATAATTCATCATTCCGGCTAATGATAACAGAATTGGAGATTTGTCCTTCAGCCCATGGTTTCGCCCATGCCATGCAATCGGCCTACTATCTGGCGACTGATCTGTCTGAGGGTTTCGCCCGCTATCTGGACGGTCGCCCCTTTTTATTTGCCGGAACCCAAGCCTGGAGCGAATTTATCTTTGAACAATTAGCCTTTTGCCGGGCTCTCAAAGAGGCTGGCGCCACCGGCCGGGTGCTCTACGACTTGCCTCTGGCCACGCTGGCCGAAGAAGTCCGCCAGGGAAAGCGCTGGCAACCACCCCTCTTTGGTATACCTTACAAACCCCGGGATTGGAATGACGATGTTATTGGCCGGGTGCGAAACCATGACCTGGAGCAATTCATGTGGCCTGGCGATGATGACTGGCCCCCGGATATTGGCGATGCCGTTGCCTTTCGTTTTGGCTACTTCGATTGTTTCTCAACCGCCAGGCTTCGATATTTTCGCCAATGGCAACAAAAAGGAGCCAAATTGCTTAATCCCACCATCTTTTTTCTAGAGAACAAGGCTATGATGGCTGCTT
>Ga0209536_100005560_pt1 | contig 19529 bp, 17 predicted proteins | sample DeeMarSeWOR28_12_FD_187461 | JGI IMG/M metagenome (GOLD analysis project Ga0209536, IMG submission 187461) | Marine sediment microbial communities from White Oak River estuary, North Carolina - WOR-2-8_12 (SPAdes) (version 2) | ecosystem: Environmental > Aquatic > Marine > Intertidal zone >...
GATCATGCGGACAAGCCGCCTGTCTTCCGGCGTCACCTGACTTGGGAAACTCGCCACTACCTGGCCGTTTCTGTCCAGCAGGTATTTGTGGAAATTCCAGCGGGGTTTTTCGCCAGTGACCCTGGCAAGGTGTCTGTAAAACGGATCTGCCGATTCGCCCGAGACCCGCACCTTCTCGAACATCGGAAACTGGACGTTGTATGTGAGACGGCAGAAAGTCTGGATCCGTTCCTCCGTACCGGGTTCCTGCCCGGCGAAGTCATTGGATGGGAAACCGGCCACGATCAACCCGCGCTCACGGTAACGCTCGTAGAGCTTTTCCAGTCCTTCGTACTGTGGTGTGTAAGCACATTTACTGGCCGTGTTGACTACCAGAACGACCTTGCCCCGCATCATCTCACACAGGTGCACCGGTTCCTCTTCCGCCAGCGGTCGCTTGTGGTAGTCAAGCGCCTCGGGACAGCCAGCCGCGTTCCCGTATGCGCACATGCTCGACAGCACCGCTACCAAGACCGCCATCAACGGCTGTTTCAGTGACATCGGTTAGCCCCCGTTGAACCCATCTCCGCAATGCAACATACACACAATGCGACAGTTGTACAACGCCTGCCGATAGTTAATCTGCCACGCTCACGTCTAAGGTAAGCCGTATCCATTTGTTTTTAATTTATTTCTACAATCCTCCCTTAGATCCTTCCCAGCCATGGCTACCAAGACGCTTGACACAGCTCCAACACTTTTGTATAAGTTTTGTGCATTCATAGGGCTTCCGATACCCCGAGGTTCCGAATATGCAAAGTGCCTCCGCCAAAGCCATCAACTGGACGGAACAGGGCCTTGTCCCTGACACCGTGATTCGTCACGGGATCAAGCGACTCCTGAAAAGACGCATTGCGCTGCTCGAGGCGAATGATTGCGAGGTCATTGCCGACAGCAAGGCTGACTTTGTCCGGGAGATGAACAGAGGCCCCATCGCCCCTCTCCCCTTCAAGGCCAATGCTCAACACTACGAAGTACCGACTGATTTTTTCCTGAACGTACTCGGCGATCACCAGAAGTATAGCTGCTGCTACTGGAACGCCGGCGTCACCGACCTCAATACGGCAGAGGCCGATGCCTTGCGCATCACCTGCGAACGCGCCGGCCTGGAAGACGGCATGGACGTTCTGGAACTGGGTTGCGGCTGGGGTTCGCTGACACTGTGGATGGCCAGGATGTTTCCGAACAGTCGAATCACGGCTGTTTCAAACTCCCATTCCCAGCGCAGGCACATCTCACAGCTTAGCCAAGCCCAGGACCTGGAAAACGTCACTGTACTCACCTGCGATATGAACGATTTTGCCAGTCCGGGCCAATTCGACCGGATCGTTTCCGTCGAGATGTTCGAGCACATGCGCAACTACCGCGCGTTATTCGGCCGCATCAGTGGCTGGCTCAAACCGGGCGGACGCTTCTTCCTGCACATCTTCTGTCACCGCGACGTCCCCTATGCCTTCGAAGACAACACTGCGACCGACTGGATGAGCAGGCATTTTTTCAGCGGCGGCATGATGCCCAGCGATGACCTGCCATTGCACTTCCAGGAACACCTGCGAATCGTGCGTCAATGGCGCTGGAATGGCGGTCATTACGAAAGAACCGCCAACGCATGGTTGCAGAACATGGATCAGAAAAAAGCCGTTCTCTGGCCGATTTTGCAGAAAGCGTACCGATACGAGTCCACCCAGCAGTGGTGGATGCGGTGGCGGATGTTCTTCATGGCCTGCGCAGAATTGTTTGGCTACGACAATGGCAAGCACTGGTGGGTGAGTCATTATCTCTTTGAAAAGAGCACCCCCGTATGAAAGCGGTCATTACCAATTTACTCGTCTTCAACGCCGGCTGGCTGTCTTGTGTACTCGCCGGCGCCAACCATTTGCCCTGGCTCGGCACCGTCACAGCACTATTGATTGTCGTCCGACACCTCAGTATAGCGGCAGACGCGCGCAAAGAACTCTCGCTGATCCTCATCGCGGGTGGCATCGGTGCAGTCTGGGACAGTGCCCTGGTGTACGCCGGCATTCTGGAATATCCCTCTGGAACACTGATAGAAGGTACAGCGCCGAACTGGATCATCGCCATGTGGCTGCTGTTTGCCACGACACTCAATGTCTCGCTCCGATGGCTGAAACAACGCCCGGCATTGGCTGGCGTACTCGGCGCCCTCTCCGGACCGACCGCCTATTTCGCCGGTCATAAACTCGGCGGCGTGCAGATCCCGGATCTTGCCGTAGCCATGCTTGTTCTGGGCTGCGGGTGGGCCCTGATCATGCCGTTTCTGATGTCCGTTTCCAACCGCCTTGACGGCATCAAAGTACAGACATCGTCCCCAGCGCTCGCGGAGTGTAATGCCCGTGTTTGACCTGGACATTTATTCTTCCGGCTTGCTGGTTGCGTTACTCCTCCCCTCGCTCACATGGATAGTGAGTCTTTTCAAAGGCGACGTGAGTATCGTCGACAGCCTCTGGTCGCTGATTTTTCTCGCCCTGTGCACGACCTATTTCCTGCTGACCGACTTCGCGACGGCGCGCGGAACACTCGTCCTTGTGCTGGTCACGCTCTGGGCACTGCGGCTGTCCGTATATATCACCTGGCGTAACTGGGGCGAACCGGAAGATGCGCGCTATCAGGCCATACGCCGCAGGCATTCCCCCCACTTTGCCGTCACAAGCCTGTGGATCGTGTTTCTGCTCCAGGGTGCCTTGGCGTGGGTTATTTCCCTGCCACTGCTTGCCGCTGTCGCCGGCAGCAGGCCACTGGCCCTGTTGGATGGCGTGGCGGCGGTGGTGGTGCTATTCGGAATCCTGTTCGAAAGTATCGCCGACGCCCAACTGGCCGCCTTCAAGGCCAGGCCTGACAGTCAGGGACAGGTCATGGACACTGGTTTGTGGCGGTACACGAGACACCCGAATTATTTCGGCGAGTGCTGCGTCTGGTGGGGCTTTTACCTGTTCGCGGTTTCCGCCGGCGGCTGGTGGTCCATCGTATCCCCGTTGTTGATGACGATCCTGCTGCTGCGCGTATCGGGCGTGACGCTGCTGGAAAAGGATATCGGCGAACGACGTCCCGCCTACCGCGACTACGTCCAGCGCACCAACGCGTTTATTCCAGGACTCCCCAAACATGCCTCGAATCCCTAACTCCACGCTGATGCGTCATTGCAACTACGCGCGCAGTGCGTTCCTCATCGGCTTGCTTGCCTGTCTTGCCGTCCTGTCGCCGCTCACGGCAAGCGCGAGCTCAGAAAAAAGCTGGCGTTTCCGGGTGTTCCTCGATGACAAGGAAATCGGCTACCACCATTTCTACCTGACACGAGATGGCGCCCATGAGAAACTTTCCACCGAGGCAAAGTTCGCGGTCCATTTTCTGAAGATTCCCCTGTTCAAGTATAGCCACAGCAATGTCGAACTCTGGAACAGTCGCTGCCTGAAACGCATCGCATCAAGCACCGACGAAAACGGCAGGCAATTCCAAGTTCAGGGCGCCGTGGATGGCCAGGTCTTCCAGCTCAGCACGCACAGCGGGGATACCACCCTGCCCGCCTGCATCAGCACCTTTGCCTATTGGGACAAATCGTTCCTGAAACGCACCCATTTACTGAACTCGCAAACCGGTGAATACCTGGAGATCGAGGTCGAGTACCTCGGTCAAGACTCCATCCGCGTGCGAAATACCAACACCCCTGCCCATCATTACAAGCTGAACGCTGACAAGGCCAGCATTGAACTCTGGTATTCCCAGGAAGACCACTGGCTGGCCCTCCGGTCCACCACCCGCAATGGTCGCGTGCTGCGCTACGTCATCGAGTAAGAACCACATGAAAAAGCCCATACAACTCCTCTACATTCTGCCGGTCGTCACACTCAACGCATGCAGCACGACGGCGCTCCCGCTCCGCACTGTCGACCAGGTCGACCTGTCGCGCTTCATGGGCGACTGGTATGTTATTGCCAACATACCGACCTTCATCGAGCGCGACGCGCACAATGCCATCGAGTCCTATGAACTGATCGGTGACAAGCGGGTGGCGACGACGTTTCGCTTCAATCAGGGCTCCTTCGATGGCCCTGTCAAGACATACACACCCACCGGTTTCGTCGGCAAAGACCCGTCTAATGCCATCTGGGGCATGCAATTCATTTGGCCCGTCAAGGCCGATTATCGGGTGATATATCTCAATGCGGATTACACCCAGACCGTGATCGGGCGCAACAAGCGCGACTACGTCTGGATCATGGCCCGCACCCCGGCAATACCCGAGGCCGACTACAGCGATATCCTCCGGATGATTGCGCAACAGGGCTATGACACCTCGAAGATTCGCCGCGTGCCACAGCGTCAAGAGGCAGCAGGAATCGAACAGCCATGAAAATTGCCGTCATCGGGACAGGCATCGCGGGTAATGTCGCCGCTTGGCATTTATGCAGGGAACACGCGATTACGGTATTCGAAGCCGGCGACCATGTGGGCGGACACACGCACACCCATGATGTCATCCACGACGGCGAGCACTACGCCATCGATACCGGTTTCATCGTCTTCAATGATCGGACCTATCCGAATTTTATCGCTTTACTGGATGAACTTGGCGTCGAGTCGCAACCCACCGCCATGAGTTTCAGCAGTCGGTGTGAAACCAGCGGCATCGAATACAACGGGTCCTCGCTGAACCGGCTGTTTGCGCAACGGCGCAATCTCCTGAGACCCCGGTTTCACGCGATGATCCGGGATATCCTGCGCTTCAACCGCGAATCCCGGGAACTACTCGCTGGCAGGGACGAAGCACTCTCGCTCGGGCGTTACCTGCAAGACGGCAAGTACGGCAGTTTGTTCGTCAATAACTACATCATACCGATGGGCGCGGCGATCTGGTCTACCGACCCGCAGCAGATGCTGGCGTTTCCGGCCTGCTATTTCGTGCGGTTTTTCGCCAACCATGGCTTACTGAATGTCAGGGACCGGCCACAGTGGCGCGTCATCATGGGTGGTTCGCGTGAATACGTAAACAAACTGACTGCGCCGTTTCGCGACTGTATCCGCCTCAACGAAGCGGTCGTATCGGTCAGGCGGCTGCCCACCCACGTTGAGTTACGCACCGCTGCGGGCATCACCGAATGCTTTGACCATGTGTTTATTGCCAGCCACAGCGACCAGGCGCTGGCCATCCTGTCTGATGCCAGCCAATGTGAGAAAGACATACTGGGCGCCATTCCCTACCAGAACAATCAGGCGGTATTGCACACTGACAGCTCGCTGTTGCCGAAAAGGAAACGCGCCTGGGCCGCCTGGAACTATCGGCGCAGACCCGGCGACCACGCGCGGGTCTCGGTTACCTACAACATGAATATCCTGCAACAGCTGCAGGCGCCCACAACGTTCTGCGTGACACTCAACGACACGCAGGCGATTGATCCCGAGAGAATCCTCTGCCGCGTGCAGTACCAGCACCCGGTTTACACCCCGGCAGGCATCGCCGCACAACAACGTCAACAGGACATCAATGGCAAGCGCCGCACCTGGTACTGCGGCGCCTACTGGCGCTATGGATTTCATGAAGATGGCGTCGTCAGCGCACTGAATGCGCTGCGGGATTTCAAGGAACACATTACATATGCACAGCCGTCTCTACGTCGGGCAGGTTAAACACCGCCGCTATAAACCGGTGCCGCATGCGTTTCGCTACGCCTTGTTCATGCTGTATCTCGATCTGGATGAACTGCCGACCCTGTTCAGGAACCGCTGGCTGTGGTCAAGCACGCGGGCTGCGCTCGCCCGTTTCCGGCGTGAAGACCATCTTGGCGACAACGCCGTCGATCTGCGAACTGCGGTGCGCCAGTTTGTCCAAGATGAAACCGGCCTCACACTCGCGGGACCGATACGGCTGCTTACCCACCTGCGCTACTTCGGTTATGGCTTTAGTCCGGTCAGCTTCTACTACTGCTTTGACGCAAGCGGTGAAAATATCGATGTCATTGTCGCCGAGGTCAACAACACGCCCTGGGGGCAGCAATACTGTTACATCCTGCCCGAATCACTCAACCGCGGCAGCCCAGGCAGGAAACGCTATCTGCTCGATAAACGCTTTCATGTCTCACCGTTCATGGACATGGCTATAGACTATGACTGGCGCTTCACTTTGCCTGCTGAAAAGCTTGTCGTGCATATGAAGAATTACCAGCAGGGTGAGCAGCTGTTTGACGCAACACTGTCCTTGAGTCAGCGACCTTTCACCGCTCGAAACCTGGCGGGCGTGTTGATCCGCTACCCACTGATGACGATGAAAATGATCGCGGCGATCTATTACCAGGCGCTGCGCCTGTGGTTGAAGAAAGTGCCATTTTTTCCACACCCTGACACACTGGAGGCACCGGACCCGGTGAAGAGACCATGAAACCCGCTGTATTGTGTTTCGACAAATCCGACCTGCACACCCGGGAGGCCGGTTTCTTCCGTGACTATGCCAAGCGCGCCCTCCTGACGCGCCTGAAGAAGCTTCGTCATGGCGAGCTCGTACTGAATGACGGTGACGAGCAGTATCGCTTCGGTCGACAGGACGACAGATTTCCGCGAACAGTCACCATCACGGTTACCGACAGTGCCTTCTATACCCGGGTTCTGATGCACGGCGCACTCGGCAGCGGAGAAGCCTACATGAACGGCTACTGGCAGTGTGATGACCTGACCGTAATGATTGAACTGCTTCTCTGCAATCGTCAGTACCTCGAAAAGATCGCACCTGGCATGGCCTGGCTCACAAAACCGCTGCATCTTGTCCAGCGCTACCTGCATCGGAGTACCCTGAAAGGCAGCCGCCGCAATATCGAGGCGCATTATGATCTGGGCAACGACCTGTTCGAACTGTTTCTCGACGACACCATGATGTATTCCTGCGGCATTTTTCACCACCCGCAGGCCTCACTGCGGGAGGCATCGGAAGCGAAACTGGCACGCATTTGCCAGAAACTGCAGCTAAAGCCCACTGATCATGTCCTCGAAATCGGAACCGGCTGGGGCGGCTTTGCCCTCTATGCCGCAAGACATTATGGCTGCCGCGTGACGACAACCACCATCTCCAAACAGCAGTATGACTATGCCGGGAAACGCATTCAGGATGCCGGACTGGAGGAACGCATCACCCTCCTGTTTGACGACTACCGGGAACTGAATGGCAGCTATGACAAGCTGGTTTCGATCGAGATGATCGAAGCCATCGGCCACCAGTATTTCGATACCTACTTTGAAAAGTGCAGTGAATTACTCAAACCGGATGGCATAATGCTGCTGCAGTCCATCACGATTGCGGATCAGCGCTACCCGCTGGCAGAAAAATCCGTCGACTTCATACAGCGTTATATTTTCCCTGGCGGTTGTCTGCCGTCACTCGCGGCGCTGAGCGACGCCGTCGCGCGTAAAACCGATATGCGCATCTTTCATCTGGAAGACATCGGCCCGCATTATGCCACCACCTTGCGCCATTGGCGTCAGCGTTTCTTTGCCAATATCGAAAAAGTCCGTCGGCTCGGTTACCCGGAATGTTTCATTCGCATGTGGGAGTACTATCTGTGTTACTGCGAAGGCGGCTTTCGGCGACAGTCCATCGGCACGGTGCAGTTACTGCTCATCAAACCCCAGACCCTGCGCGCACCTCTGACGAGTACTGATTACTGATTCCGCCATCACAAAGTAAAGATGCGCCACGATTTGCACGGGTTGCGCTCTTTTCCCTGATTCATCTTCCGCTCAGCAACTCCGGCCTGAGCATCCAGTTGATCTGCCAGTGTGCATTGCTGTTGAGTTCCAGGCACACGATACTACCCGGCTGATAGGCCGTAATGAACCTGTTTTCGTCTTCGATGACCAGATGCGAAACCAGTTTGGCCATGAACGGCAGATGACCGACGACGAGCGTAGCCCTGTCCCAGCTGTCGCTCTGCCAGTCAAACGCCTTGGGACTGTCGTTGGGATTAATGATGCCGCTGGTCTCCAGTTCCACCCCGGGTGCGATAGCAGCTGCGAGGCGCTCCGCAGTCTGAATCGCGCGTAGCTTTTCGCTGTGTATCACCCTGTCGATCCGGATACCCGCCTGCTTGAGAAATGCGGCAAGCCGGTCAATGTCGGCCTGGCCTTGATCGGTCAAGGGCCGCTCGGGATTGACTTCCTTTGCACAGGCTTCGCCGTGCTGTACGAGATAAAGTTTCATGTCAGGCAGTCCTGTAAGAACAAGGGCGGTAAGCCGTCACAACCCTTCCCATTTATCACTGACCCCATCAATCGTCAATCATCGACAGCCTGCCGGCCGCTCAACTCCGTGGGCGTATGGCTTTCATCGCCATACCCGGCATGATACCGTCCAAAGGGTCTGAAGCGCAGATGGCTCATCACATGACAAAGCTGTTGACTGGCATCCTGCTGCTTGCAGCCCTCATCGGCGGTGCGTGGTACTTGCTGCGGGAACCCGATACCGAGCAGACGCCGACGTACAGCCAGGCACAGGTTCGCCGCGGCGATATCAGCGCCGTGGTATCGGCCACTGGCACCCTGAATCCCATCAACACCGTGCAGGTGGGCAGTCAGGTATCGGGCACCATCCAGCACCTGCATGCCGACTTCAATGACCAGGTCAAACAGGGCCAGATCATCGCACAGATCGATCCGGCCATCTTCGTTGCCAAGCGGGCCGAGGCCGAGGCCAATCTGAAAAGCGCTGAGGCCGCCCGCGACAAGGCCTGGATCAGCGTGCTGGACACCGAGCGCGAATACGAACGCCAGTCCGGCCTGCACAAGAAGAAGCTGGTGGCCGAGAGCGTGCTGGACGCCGCCCGCTTCGCCTACCAGTCCGCCCAGGTAGAGCACCAGGTGAAGGTCGCCAGCGTGGACCAGGCCCGGTCCGCGCTGGAACGCGAGCAGCTCAACCTGGACTACACCACCATTTACGCCCCCATCGACGGGGTGGTCATCTCCCGCAATGTCGACGTGGGCCAGACGGTGGCCGCCAGCCTGCAGGCCCCCACCCTGTTCACCATCGCCAACGACCTGACCCGGATGCAGGTGGAGGCCGATGTGGACGAGGCCTTTATCGGCCAGGTGCAGGAAGGGCAGCCGGTCAGCTTCACCGTGTTTGCCTACCCACGCCGCGAGTTCAACGGCAGCGTCGCCCAGGTCAGGCTGCAGCCCAAGATCGAGGCCGGGGTGGTCAAATACAACTGCATCATCCACGTGGACAACGCCGACCTGGCGCTGAAGCCCGGCATGACCGCCACCGTCAGCATCGAGGTGGCACACCAGGATGACGTCCTCACCGTGCCCCACGCGGCGCTGCGCTACGTACCGCCCTGGCCGCAGGAGGAGCTGGACCGGGCGCGCGAGGACCTCAAGCCCGGCCAGGCCATCCTGTGGCAGGTGGAAGGCGACACCCTCATTCCGATCACCGTCTCCACCGACATCATTGGCGAGCAGGTGACCGAGGTCAGCGGCGCAGACCTTGCCGATGGCATGCCCATCGCCGTGCCGCTCAAGCGCGAGGATGTCGAGCGCAAGCGAGGCTTCGGCCTGAGCCTGTTCTAGAGCCCGTCCGATGACCGCGCCCCTGCTGGAGATACACGATCTGCACAAGGCCTATGTGCTGGATGGCGTGACCATCCAGGCCCTGCGCGGCATCGACCTGAGCATCGAGCACGGCCAGTTCGCGGCGATCATGGGACCGTCCGGCTCGGGCAAGTCCACCCTGATGCATATCCTCGGCTGCCTGGACGTGCCGGACGCCGGCAGCTACCGGCTGCATGGCCGGGACGTGACCCGCATGGATGGCGACCAGCTGGCCGCACTGCGCAACCGCGAGATCGGCTTCGTGTTTCAGAACTTCAACCTGTTGCCGCGCACCAGCGCGCTGGAGAACGTCGAGACACCACTGATCTACGCCGGCGTCGGCAAGGCCGAGCGCCGGCAAAGGGCGCGCGAGGCCCTGCAGCGCATGGCCCTGGGCGAGCGCCTGTACCACCTGCCCAACCAGCTGTCCGGCGGCCAGGCGCAGCGCGTCGCCATCGCCCGAGCCCTGGTGACGCACCCTTCGCTGCTGTTGGCCGATGAGCCCACCGGCAACGTCGACACGGCCACCAGTGCCGAGATCATGACTCTGCTGGATGAGCTGAACCACCAGGACGGCCTGACCATCGTACTGATTACCCACGAGCAGGAGGTGGCCGAGCATGCCCAGCGCCGGCTGTTCCTGCGCGACGGCCGGCTCGAGGCACAGGCATGAACTGGTACACTGCCCTGCAGCTGGCCCTGCGCGCTTTGGGGCGCAACAAGACCCGCGCCATGCTGACGACGCTCGGAGTAGTCATCGGCGTGGGCTCGGTGATCGCCATGCTCGGCATCGGCAGCGGCGCCCAACAGCGCATCGCCGCTCAGCTCGCGAGCATGGGCACCAACAGCCTGGTGATCCGCCCCGGCTCGGTGACCCGCGGCGGGGTGCGCACCGGCGCCGGCGGCATCACCACGCTGACGCGCGAAGACGCCGACGCCATCGCAGAGCTGCCGGACGTGGTCGCTGTGGCGCCCAGCGTGCGTGCCACCGCCCAGGTGCGCTACCTCGGCACCAACTGGGGTACCGCCATCGAGGGCGTGACCCCCGACTACGCCACGGTACGCAGTTGGCCGCTGGCCGAGGGCGAGTTCATCAGTCGGCGCCACGTACTGGTTGCCAGCCATGTGTGCGTACTGGGACAGACGGTGGCTCGCGAGCTGTTCGGGTTGCGCAGCCCGCTGGGCGAATCCATCGTGATCAAGGGCCTGGCCTGCCAGGTGATCGGCGTGCTCACGGAGAAGGGCGCCACCGCCTGGGGCTCGGACCAGGACGACGCCATCTTCGCCCCCATCACCACCGTGCAGCGCAAGCTCAAGGGCATCACCCACATCGAGCGCATCGAACTGGTCGCCGGCGACCGCGAGGCCTCGTTTCGACTGCTCAAGGAAATCAAGGACCTGCTGCGTCAGCGCCACCGCCTGCGCAAAGACCAGCCAGACGATTTCCGCACGTATAACCGCGCCGAACTGGCCCAGACATCGGAGGAAAGCGCGCGGGTGTTCACCTGGCTGCTGGGCAGCATCGCCTCCGTGTCCCTGCTGGTGGGTGGCATCGGCATCATGAACATCATGCTGGTGTCGGTCACCGAACGCACCCGCGAGATAGGCATCCGCATGGCCCTGGGCGCACGCCAGCGCGACATCCTGTGGCAGTTCCTGCTGGAAGCGCTGGTGCTCAGCACCGCCGGCGGCGTGCTGGGCATCCTGCTCGGCCTGAGCGGCGCAATGGCAGTTGCGCGCTTCTCCGAACTGCCGGTCAGCGTTACGCCCGGGTCGGTGATCATCGCCTTCCTGTTCGCGGGACTGGTGGGTGTGTTCTTCGGGCTGCACCCGGCACGCAAGGCGTCGCGACTGCGGCCCATCGAGGCATTGCGGTATGAATAGGCCGCCGGCAGGCAGGTGGCGCCAGGCGAAGACTGGGACGGACGAGGCAGATGCCATGAGCACCGTTATCCCGGCGAAGAATGCTCAGGGGCGGCCTGCCGAGTCTGACCCGATTGACCGGTACTTTCATCACGGCGTCGGTCATCACTCCCCTTATCAAGCCGCCCGATCCGCTTCCGGTATGGGTCTGACACGGGACGGACCACGATCAACGGGTCGATCAAGTTTTTGGAAAACGCGGCCTGTCCCCTATAATCCCTGTCTAACTCGCGCGGCGGCGATGCTTTACGTCCCTATGATACCTCTCGGAGAGCGGGCAGAATGATCAGCAAGGCACTGCGACCGGCCGACCCGCGATCGAAACTCCTGAAACGGGTCAGCCATCATTTCCTGAGTGATGCCCCGGATGTATCAGCCGGCGAACCGGATCCGCTTCACCTCGAGGAGACCAACAAGGAGGTCACCGAGGAAACGCTGGCGACGGACAAGACCGCAAGCCGGGATAACACCACGTCCGGATCCGGATCAAAATCCAGTCCAACCGGGCCGGCGACCGAGCCAGGCACGTCCCCTGGTCTGCCCTCGTCAGCTGAGCCACGCGCGGAATTTCCGGGCACCACTGGCACTATGGTTACCTCAACCAGGTCGCCGGCTGGCACAGAGCCTGTCGAAGCGCCAGAGCCCAACAGAACCGACAAGAATGCCAAACTCGAGAAGCCCGGCAAGGCTGCGAAGGCCGCCAAGGAAAAGAAGTCACGCAGGCACGACAAGGAGGGGAAGGCTGGCAAGGGCAGGAAGTCATCCAAGCACGACAAGAAAGCCAGTGCCGCTGCAGCCAAACCGGTAAAACCGCGCGAGACCGGTAAAAAGACGGCCACGGAGGAACCCGTAGCAACCGCGTCGGCACCGACCGCCGCTGCGCAGGCAGAACCCGGAAACGCCCAGCCCGCGCGCCTTGCGCCGGTGCCGGTGTCTAAGCCGACGCTCGCCGAGGTGGACGCGGCCGATGCCACGCCACTCGCGAACACGCTGCCTGCTGCACAATCAACACCGCAGCAGGCAGAACAGAAAACCGGGCGCGAAACGGAAGTCGCGCCTTGCGCTCAGGACCTCGACCTCGCAGCCGCTGGCTCCAGACGTCGTATGCCCGTGCACCTGATCCTGGTGTTCGGCCTCATCACGCTGTTCGGATTGTGGGGCTACCGTTACTGGCACACGGAACACGACAGCATGAAGCCGACAGCGACCCGTGCAGTGATGGTCAAACAGGATCGACAGGAAAGCCAGCCCGTCGTTGCGGTTGCCAAGGACACACAGGCCACCCCGTCCGTGGCTGCGGCGCCCCCGGTCACACAGGCTGCCCCCCCCGCGCCTGTTGCAACAACCGAGAACACGCCGGAACCGGCGACCACGATTGAGCCCGATTCCAAACCGGTCGCTCCACAACCGCCGTCTCGCTATCGTCCACCCGCTTACCGCCCCTACCCTCCGCCAGCCGCCTGGCCACAGCCACGCTTCTACGGGAACTATCCGCCGCCGCTCTTCAGGCAGGCGCTGCCGCCACCATCCTTTCGCGGCCAGGCGACGGCTCCTGAAGAGACGAAGTGAAGCAGAACAGCCAACAGGGGACAGGCCACGCTCACCTGATCGCCTGTATGTTGAGAAAGGTAAGACGTTGTCTGTGCACTGATTGCCGTGTTCAGTTATCGTTTATCACTGTACATACGATATGACGTTCGGAACGCGGTCCATCGAACTCGCAAAGAAAAATGTTCTGCCAGGTTGACAATCCCAGTTTGCCATCAATAACAGGCACCGTTTCCGAGGGCCCCACGAGGCCAGCTTTTAAATGCGAATCGCCATTCCCGTCCTGCCGGTCATGCAGCCAGACACCCTTGGGAATGATCTGACGCAAAAAGTTGACGACATCCGTCTGCACACTCTCGTCCCAGTTTTCCTGAATCATCACTGCGGCCGTGGCACCTTGTGCATAAACGGTAACAATGCCATCTCGCACACCGCTGGCGCGTACGAGCTCTCTTACCTGCTCAGTAATATCAATCAGGGTTTCGCGTTGATGCGTAGCAACGGTGATAATGTCGCGCACTTATGAATCCTGTCCTTTCCAGAATCAGGGGAGCTCTGACTCATGCAGCATTCCGGACCTGCGCCTTCGCAGGCGCCGGCTGGGCGCAGCGCAAGACCGCCATCCGCTCCCTGATAATCAAGGTGTTACCCGGTCGCGGCATGTGCCGGCATCGCGAAGCGCAGGGTGATCGGAGAGCAGTGACTCTGACCTCATTGATTCACCGTGGCGTATTCCCCGCCTGTTGATCGGGATAATATTACGTAATGAACAACAGGTCACTTTCGATATAGAACACCCTGCGTGGCTGCCATGACCGACTCGGGTATACTTTGCGACCACTGATTCTTATCGGGCAATGCCGCCCGTTACGGATCCCCTGCAATCGATTCTTTGCTACCAGACGACATGTCAGAACACGAAACTGAAAAACACCTGACCGATCTCATCCAGGCACAGAGTCCATTTGAGTCACAGGCCGAACTCGAGCAACTGCTTGCGGCACATCAGCAGCACCTCGCCGAGTTGCCCTCGACCGCAACCGCCCTGGATCGCGCGCGCATCGCACTGGATATCGCCGAGGCCCTGCTGGGGCTCGGCAGAAACGATGACGCCTGGACGCAGGCGCGCACTGCCTTCGACGTTTTTGCCGAGCAGCAGGCCTGGCAGGAGGCGGCCGAGGCGTGCGATATCCTCTATCGGGCGGACAGAGAGGAATCGATCATCGCTCTGGCGAACGGCACCTGGCTGTCCGTCACCTTTCCCATCAAACCCGAGACATCGGTCGCCCTGTTGCAGCATATCGTCGATGAAACCCCGGACGACTCCGATGGCGGCGCCGTCGCAGCCGCCGCCGCTCACCACCTTGCTGACATTCGTGCCAGTGAGGATCAACACGAAAGCCTGACGTTCCTGACGACGCAGATCCTGGCGCACGTTGCGAAGCGACACAGGGGAATCGAGGATCAGGATTCCTTCAACACCTGGATGCAGATGCTGCAATTGAATGACCCCGCGGAATTCCTGCCTCGACTGGCACAGATTCTCGATGTCATGGCTGGCGATAACTGGTGGTATGATCGCGACGCCCTGCGCGCACGTCTCCCCGTCAACTGAACACGCTCCGGTCGGGTCGTTATCCCGCCATCGCCACGAATCCGTGCTGACTTCGGCCGCATCAGCCGAAACATCACCCCTCTGCACCGCGCCTTTCGGCCACGCACAGGCTGCTCTCGGACGCCGGATCATGCGTCTAGGCGCGGCAGACATACGGCGAGCCGCCAAGCATACCTTTCGGCACTCCGGCCTCGTTCTCACGGCGGTGGCTGCACTGGCTCACGGTCAATGGTCGCAAGTACGCAGAGTGGTGGAGACCTGGGGCTTACGGCATCGAGTCAATTTGCCTTAGAAGCCGGCGCCAGAGCACCGGCACCGTTTGACCGAGTGCCCTCTAAGGCAGGTCTCGGTTTGAAACCGTCGCGAGGACGGCTCACCAAGATGGGTTCCTTGGATGCGATCAACCAGTCATGAAAGACCTCGCCGTTCTTAGCTCGAGGTGAGCTAAGGCTGCCTTGGCGGAAGTGTTCTCGCTCGCGGACCACCGTGGTTCCTCGATAAACTGCTTTTGCAGAATGTGGGCCTGCAAGATATGAATGATAGCCCTTTGGGCATTATACGAGATCCGTTTGAGTTTGGGGATTCTGTCCAGGAACGGCACCGACACCACCGCTCGGATCAGAAGATATGTTCCATACGAAAACATCTGCGTGCGTTCGAAGGCTGCCTTTCGCAGGTAGGGGCGCAGCTCTTTTGTAAACGCACGGTCACGCCCAAAAAAATCCTCAGCAGCGTTGGTGACGGTAAACGCGACCTTGGGCCGTTCACGTAGATCTTCTGGCAAGAGCGTCCTGGCTGCTTCGCGAACCACCGCCTTTTCGGTAGCGAGCTTCAGGCTCGCCTTGTATTCCACGGAAATAGACTTTGCCATGTCGTACAGCTTGTGATCGAGAAATGGCACGCGTGCTTCTAGAGAATGTGCCATCTCCGAGCGATCTCCCAAGAAAGAAAGGATCCCAAAGGGCATTACAGCCAAGAGCCACTCTTGGTGACGAAGAATTGCCGGTTTCGCCGAGGCAGTGCCCACACGAGCTCGCTTGCGGGCCTCTGCAACCCGCCGTCGGTGTTTCCTGTGGAACATCATGAGGTCAAACCATTCGCCGAGCGCTGCCGCGATTCGGCGAAAGCCTCGCTTGGGTTTGGGATCTCCCGTGAGAAACCCAAAGCTGCCGCGATACCCTAAGAAAACCTCATCGGCACCCTCCCCGGTCAAGACAACGGTCACGTGCTTGCGCGCTTCCCGGGAGAGGAGATACTTGCCGACGCACGCCAGGGTGTTAAAGGGCATCTCAGCGTACCAGAGGCAGTCCTCCATGGATTCCCACAACATCTTTCGGGTCACCTGCAAGTCATGATGTTCGGTTCCCACGAACTCGGCAGCGCGCCGAGCGAACTCTCCTTCATCCTCGTCGCTGTCAACAAAGCTGATGGAAAACGATAAGGGCTTTGATTTGAGGTTCTTGGACACCAATGCGGCGACGAGTGACGAATCGAGACCACCGCTGAGGTAGAGTCCGACAGGAACGTCGGCCCGGAGCCTTATCTTCACCGCTTCCTCCAATTCCTGGAGCACCAAGGCTGCACAGTCCTCCATGGAGGTGGTTGGGGGGTTTGCGCTTTCGGCGGGAAGCTCGCGAGACCAATAAGGGCTTTCTGTGACCTTGCCGTCATCGAGGTTCACAACCGCATAGGAGGCCGGGAAAAGATGCTGGATTCCTTCGAAGGGGAAGGGTCCGGCCTCCGTCTTTTTGATGGAACGGTCTAGACCGATAGGACTGAGCTTGGGCTCGACAAGACCGGTAGCAAAGATCCCCTTGATCTCGGACGAGAACACCACACCGCCGCTTGCAGTTTTAGTATAGAAAAGGGGCTTGATGCCAAAACGATCCCGCACCGCGAGAACAATTCGCTTGCGTTTATCGTAAAGCAAGAATGCGAATTCACCGCGAAGATGCTTGAAGAAGTCGAGGCCGTCGCGCTCGTACAGGTAGATGATAACCTCCGAGTCGCTTCGGGTTTTGAAATGATAACCCTCGGCCTCGAGTTCCGCTCGAATGCGTTCAAAATCGTAGATTTCACCGTTGCAGACCAACGTTATATTGGCGTCTTGGCTCTCTATCGGCTGCTCGCCGGTCTCCAGGTCGATGACCGCAAGCCTCGTGTGACCCAGCAGGACCTTCTCCGAGTCGTCCTCATAAACTCCACACCCGTCTGGCCCCCGGTGCTCAAGCGCTTTGAGGGTGTTTGTTATGGCCGACTCTTCAAGTTGATGGCCGATGACGCCAAAGATTCCGCACACTGTCAACCTCCCTTCGCCTCTAACATAGAAGAAAGAATAAACGCCCATTTTCCCGTAGTCCACGAGTGGTTCACGGATACTGCATAGCAATTTGGCCCGCTATCGCCACGAAACCGTGCTCAATTCCGCCGCTTCGGCTGCACCGCGCCTTCCGACCCTTCCAGCCCTTGGGCCAAGCGCTGCCCTGTCGCGTCCACTTCTGTTGCATCACCTTGAGTTGAACAGATGGTTTCCTGAGCGTCAGTCGAACAGGCCGGCTTGCATGCCCGTGCGTTGCACGCAGCCAGGCGGCCGCGTCTTGATGCCCTTTGGGTGCAGATCATGAATCCCCGGCGCTCCGCAGGCGTTCGCGCTCCCCCATCCTTACCCGAATGACGCTTGCTCCCTTTTCCCCGTTTGGCGGGCATCACCAGCGCGCGGTGTTTACAGAAAAGGGGCTTCTTTTTTCCTGAGGAAAATATTCATCAGGAAACATTATGAGTGTGTTTACAATTACCAGCAACCGTCAGCCATAAGGGCAACGTCATTCTCGGCATGCGTTTCCAACATTGGCTCATCGCCATAGATGATGATGCTTTCGCAGTGCGTGTTTAACCATTCGATTTGTTCCGCCGGATCGCCCTGACTGAATTTGACAAACTTGAACGGCGAGTCAGATCCGGTTAATAAACCAGGGCTAACCGGCTTGTTATATAAATCGTCTAATGTCGCGAAGCTGTGGCTATTGAATGGCAGCGTCAGCCCGGTGATTCCATGATTACGATTGTTCATCCCGATCGTGAACGAATCGCTGTCTACACGTTTGTCGTAACACAGTGATATCACCGTGGCGTCGACATCGGTCGCCAGACGCAGGATACACTGCCGACCAAAGATATCCTTCGCCGATCTGGCCATCCTGTCGATACATTTCAGTCTGTTGGCCGGAATCACCATTTCGTATTCGCACACGTCCTGCTTGTGCTCCCGCGCGTTTTCATCGGAGTTATGCGCAATGTCGCTTTTATCATCCCTGGTGACACCATCGAGTGATGATTTCAGGATTATATTGAACGTTTTCCATGCCTGAGCGCTGAACGGCAACCCGTCATTGTGCAGCTTTGGAATCCACAATTTGACCTTAATGTTCTCAGTCATACTATTTCCATATAGTAGAATGCGTGGGTTGTGATAGCGACTGTGGGGCTGGATTCTGAATACGTCTGTTCAGAGTCGCCCTGACCCGGCGCAACTGTGCAGGTATCCGTTGGGATCATCGATAGAGCCCCCGGGAACAGCACAGCGAAATGAACCTTCACATTGAGCGCGCTGCCGAAGCGCAGGGACGGCGCCGGTGTGTGCCGTGTTGTGTGTCCACACTGCCTTCTTGATCAGATGCGGGGCAATCGTGCGGCAGCCGATCCGGAGCACCTGGCCCATGATCGCCGGTCGACAGGCAAACAGACACCGTAGCGCGAAAGGCACGCTGGCTTGCGGCCTGCACCCGTATGGCAATAACCTCAACTTCCGGGTCGCACCCGGTCATCCGGGTCAATCAGGTGGGGACTATGTCTATGCACCGTCCGCCGCCTTGCAATCCGCCAGGCGGATAAAGGTTCCCCCCGCATCACGATATTCCCGCTCGTGGCAGGTCAGCACCAGCACCTGATACCTTTTTGCCGCCTGGTAGAGAATGGCTTTCATGCGGTCGCGGCGTTCGTCGTCGGAGTTCACCAGGGCGTCGTCGAGAATCACCGTCACGGGCATGCCCTGCTCGCTCAACAGATCCGCGTAGGCCAGTCGCACCAGCACCGCCAGTTGCTCGCGCGTGCCGATACTGAGGTCCTCGAACGGCTCGGTTGCGCTCTCGCGCCGGATGCCGGTCAGCACCAGTTCTTCGCTGATCGATGGCTCGGCCCCGGGCAGCAACTGGCGCAGATAGGGCAGCAGCCGGGCGATGACAGGCTGGGCGATCGCTTCCTTGGCGCGCTTCAGCGCCGCATCCAGGGCGCGATAAAGCAGATCCACGGCCAGCGCCTGGGCTTCGATATGGTTCAGTTCGCGTTCCACCGCCGCACAGTCGGACTCGACCTGCGCCAGCTCCTCGGCCAGCCCCCGTTGTCCGAGCGCAGTCAGCTCAACGGCAAGGTCGTTGACCTCTTTTTCGAGCCGCGCGATGTCGCCTTTCACCCGGACCAGCGCCGCTTCACAGCGCTCGACCTCCGCAGCGAGGTCGAGTCGAAGTGGCTCCGCACGAGCGCCCGCCGCCTGACGAACACGCCCGGCGTCCGGGTCACGGGCGGCACGAGCCGCTAGGACACCGGGAGTCGTTTCTGGGCACTTCGTAAGAGGCGCCCCTACGCTCGAAGAAACGACTCCCGGTGTCGTTTCGTAAGAGGCGCCCCCACGCTCGAAGAAACGACTCCCGGTGTCGTTTCGTAGTGCACGGCGAAAAATGATTCCCGGTTTCGTTTTCTGCGATCGGCCGGCGCGGGCTACTCCGGATCCACGAGACCTTCTATCAGCACGTCGCGGCCCAGC
>Ga0209536_100005563_pt1 | contig 19526 bp, 15 predicted proteins | sample DeeMarSeWOR28_12_FD_187461 | JGI IMG/M metagenome (GOLD analysis project Ga0209536, IMG submission 187461) | Marine sediment microbial communities from White Oak River estuary, North Carolina - WOR-2-8_12 (SPAdes) (version 2) | ecosystem: Environmental > Aquatic > Marine > Intertidal zone >...
TGCCCCTGATTTCGACATCTATAACTTCATGCTCGACTTGCTAACTGAAGAGATCGCCGGTTTCTACGATCCAGAGACAGACGAATTCGTGGTCATCGGTGATGATGAGCAGTTCGACACCCTGGAACAATGGGCGCATGCCCACGAATACGTGCACGCCTTACAGGACCAATATTTTGACCTGGAGCTGCTGGACGATGAATCGTTGGAATCGGAGCAGTTATTCGCCTTGCAGGCCCTGGCCGAGGGCGACGCCACGTTGGTCCAGACGATCTATCTGACCGGTGGTTACTTCGACCAACAACAGCTCTTCGATCTATTGGGTGATACCTTTAACCTTGATACGGCCGTGCTCGACAGCGCCCCTCCCATCCTGGCCCATGAGCTGGAATTTCCCTATGTCAGCGGGCTGGCATTTGTGCAATCGTTATACGATAGTGGTGGATTCTCTGCCGTCGACCAGGCCTGGCAGAATCTGCCCCAGTCCACCGAACAGATCCTACATCCCGATCGTTACCTGGCTGGCGATGCGCCCCAGATAGTAGCCTTAGAGCCGCTGACCGACACTCTGGATGCCGGCTGGCAATTGGTTGACGAAGACAGCCTGGGCGAGTTTTATTTGCGCGAATATCTATCCCAACAGATTGACGGTCAGGAGGTAGATGCGGCCGCCACTGGCTGGGGTGGCGACCGGTATGCCGTATACTGGAATGAAGTAGAACAAAACACGGTGATGGTTCTCAAGCTGCGCTGGGACACCCCGATCGATGCCGAAGAATTCGCCGCTGCCTACCTCAATTATCCTTCTCGCCTGTTCGGCGTAAATCCCGACGGCCAACCAGATGGCGGGCTTTGCTGGCAAGGGGAATACGTCCTTTGCTTTTATGAGTTGGGTAACGAAAGCCTGGTTGTTCGCGCCCCGGATATTGATCTGGCCACTACCGTCGCCGGCCAACAACTTCCCTAGTTTCCAAAGCGTTTCACGGAAGAGGTATAAAGGGCACAGAGGATTTTTGGGTGAGCGACAGGATCTTTGACACTTTCAGGGCATTTTGCCAGCCGTAATACCCTAATGCGTCAAACCGTCTTTTTATCATCGCCTGAAGTGTGGCAACGGGGTCATGGCTCCGATCACCCGCTGAAACCGGAACGGTTGCAACGGACCCACGAGTTGTTGGCCGAATATGGCGCCTTCGAAGCGCCTAATGTACGGTTGATGGCTCCCCGGCCGGCAACCAAAGCCGAGCTACTCCTCTTCCACACCACCGAATATGTAGACGTCGTCCGCGCCTTAAGCGAGGGCGATTCTGCCCTTCCGGCATGGCGATATGGCTTTGGTCCAGGAGACAATCCCATCTTCGAGGGCATGTTCGATTCAGAAGGCTTGAAGGTGGGCAGCGCCATCCAGGCGGCCGAACTTCTACTAACTAACGAATGTGATGTGGCCTTCAGTTACAGTGGCGGGCTGCACCATGGGGGGCCAGCGCTGGCCTCGGGCTTTTGTGTCTTTAACGATGCGGCTGTGGCCATCCAATGGCTCCTTGAGCAACGGCAGCGGGTGGCCTACGTGGACATCGACGTGCACCATGGCGACGGCGTCCAGGATGCCTTTTATGATAGTGACCGGGTTTTGACCATTTCGCTGCACCAGGACCCGCGCACTCTCTTCCCTGGCACCGGCTTCGTGCACGAGACCGGGGCCGGCAGGGGGGAAGGTTATTGCGTCAATATACCCTTACCTCCCTATACTGACGACGAGAGGTATCTTTGGGCCTTCCGCGAGATCGTGCTGCCGTTGCTGAACCGCTTCACGGCCGACGTGGTCGTCACCCAGCTTGGCGTAGATACTCACATCCAAGATCCCCTGGCCAATCTGGCCTTGACCACCGAAGGCCAGTCGGCTCTATTTAGCACTCTGGCCGAATTGGCGCCCAAATGGCTGGCTTTAGGCGGGGGTGGCTATGCGATGGACGTCGTCCCACGAGCCTGGACGCTGGCTTTGGGCTTGATGGCCGGGATCCACTGGCCGGAGGAACTACCACCGGGATATCAAGCCCGGTACGGCGGCCGTTGGCTACATGACCGGGAAGCGGTCCTTTTGGAAGAACGGTTAAGGCAGCAAGTTGGGGTGCGGGTAGAAGAGGTGGTCGCGACCCTAAAACAGATCCAAAAACTTGGATGATTCTGGCTTCAAACCTTGCTCGTTCAAGCGTAGGACAACCCACTGACCGCCAATCTTTCCAACGATAAACTATGAATAATTGGTGGGGATCGGACGCTGAATATTGGACAAATGTCACTTGAATTTGGTCGTGGAATCAGGCAAAATGAAACTGCCGGTGACCTAAAGATCGTCAAGGTACCCATATGAAAATTTCCTGGTTTCCGCGACCGATCGGAATGACCGGTCGATGGAATGAACCACGGGCTATCCCAATATTAATCGACAATCAAAGTCCAGCAAAGGAGCGATCGATGAGCGATAGAGACAATGAAAGGGAGGCAGTTATCCTTGGGGCCGTTCGCACACCCGTGGGAAAATTTATGAGCGCGCTGGACAGCATGAGCGCGCCGGAACTGGGCGCCATCGCCGTTCGGGCAGCGTTAGAAAAATCTGGCGTCGATCCAGCCACAGTTTACGAGGTGATCATGGGCATTGTCGTTTCGGCCGGCGCCGGTCAGGCTCCGGCCCGACAGGCAGCCCTGAATGGCGGCTTGCCAGATACCGTCGGCGCGGCAGCTATCAACAAGGTGTGCGGCTCTGGTCTGAAAGCAGTCATGGTGGCGGCCAATAGCATCGCCGGACAAGAGGCCGAGGTGTTCGTCGCTGGGGGCATGGAAAGCATGTCCCAGGCTCCGTATTTGCTGCCTAAAGCACGCCAAGGATTACGCTACGGTCACAACCAGGTCGTGGATTCGCTCTTGCAAGATGGTTTGTGGTGCTCATTTCAGGATTGGGTCATGGGCAATGCGGCCGAATTTATCGCCAAACAATTCGAGGTAAGCCGGGAAGAGATGGACAAATACGCCTTGATGAGCCACCAAAAGGCAGCCGCTGCCACGGCCGCCGGTTGGTTCCGGGATGAAATCGTGCCGGTGGAGGTCAAAGGGCGAAAAGGCACGGTGATTGTCGTCGACCGCGACGAGCCCATCCGCGCCACCTACGATAACGGCGGTTATTCATTGACCACCAGCGTCGAACAGTTAGCCAAACTGCCACCGGCTTTCGAAAAAGATGGTCAGGTAACGGCCGGTAATGCGCCAGGGCTCAACGATGGTGCGGCCGCCCTGGTGATCACCAGCCGGGTCGAGGCTCAGCGCCAGGGCTTGAAGCCGATGGCCAGGATCGTGGGTTATACCCATGCGGCCGTAGATCCGCATTGGATCTTCGCCGCTCCAGCCCGGGCCATCCCGAGACTATTGGATAAAGTCGGTTGGGATATCAGCGAAGTCGACCTTTTTGAAGTGAATGAAGCCTTTGCCGCCCAAGTCCTGGCTAATGGCGTCGAAATGCAACAAAAAGGCACCAATTGGGATTGGGATAAGGTCAACGTCCATGGCGGTGCCATCGCCCTGGGCCATCCCATCGGCGCCAGCGGCGCCCGTATTCTAGTAACGCTGATCCATGCCCTGCGCCAACGGGACCTGAAGAAGGGCGTCGCTTCTCTGTGTCTGGGCGGCGGCGAAGCCGTAGCAATGGCGGTAGAGTTAGAGTGAGAATTTGTGCCTGAACCACCCGGAGGTGACGAATGGCTTCTGACCAGTGTATTATGGTCCTTGGCGGCGCTGGACTAGTAGGCTCGCAAGTAGTCCGCGAGATCTCACGGGAGCTAGAACCGGAACGGATCGTCGTCGCCAGCCTTTTTAGGGGAGAGGTACGCGAATTTTTGCACGACGTCCGTCGCGAGTTTCCCCATATCGAATTCGTTGGTGCCTGGGGCAACATCTTCGTGCGCGATGAATTTGCCATGGAGCGGCGCCGGCGATTACTCATGAGCCCCGTTTATCGCGACAAGCTATACGATGACTTGTTCGGCGAGATCGACGCTGCCTATGAACGGTCGTCGTTGGTCCAATTGATCCATCGTTTCCGGCCGGACGTCCTGGTCGATTGTATCAATACAGCCACGGCCATTAGTTACCAGGACGTGGAAAGCCTGAGCAAACAAACCTATGACATCTTGCAGCAAGTGCGCACGGCCGTCGATCACCAGGATCTACAAGCCTTGGATCGGTTAGGAAAGGCCATCGAGCGGAACGTAAGTGTTTTGCTCATCTCCCAATCGACGGCGCAATTGATCCGTCATGTGCAAGTCTTACACCGGGCCATGTGTGATGTTGGTACCCGACTTTATCTAAAGGTCGGCACGACTGGCACCGGCGGCATGGGCTTGAATATCCCGTATACCCATAGCGAAGACAAACCCAGCGCCAAGTTGATGCGGAAAAATGCTATGGCCTTCGCCCACACGGGCTTGATGTTTCTCATGGCTCGTACTCCCTGCGGTCCGTTAGTAAAAGAAATCAAACCGGCGGCCATGATCGGTTATCGCAAAGTTAGCTACCAGACTGTAAAAGTGCGCGGCAGGCCCCAGATGCGTTATGAAAATCGGACCGAGCCCCTAGACGGTCGCCTGTTGCTCCGGGGAGACGAAAACACTTACGAACGGATAGGGAAGTTACAAATGGCCGGGGTTGACACTGGCGAAAATGGCTTCTTCGCCAGGGGCGAGTTCGAAACCATCACCTATCTCAACCAGATGGAATTTGTGACGCCAGAGGAGATCGCCGAACAGGCAGTGCTGGAGATCAAGGGCAGCAATACCGGTTACGACGTGATCGGCGCCATCGATTCTAGCGTCATGACTCCCAGCTACAGGGCCGGCGTCCTGAGGCAAACGGCTCTCGACAAGCTGGCCCGCATCGAAGTGGAAACTAACTCCCACAGTGTGGCTCTTGGACAATTAGGACCGCCCGAACTCTCCAAGCTCCTGTACGAAGCCCATTTGCTTAAGCTAAATTACGACACCCTAGAAGCCGTCATCGCCACACCAGCCAGCGAGATTTCCGAGACCCTTTACGACTACTTAATGGAAAACGATCGTCTACGAACGACGATCACCTCTATCGGTGTACCCATCCTTGCCCCTGATGGAAAGACCTTGCTACGGGGACCCCGTATCAACATCCCCGAGAGTATATACCATGAGGTCAATATCACCCGGGAGGACGTCGACGCCTGGGCAAACAAGGGTTGGGTCGATCTGCGGCCAGGGTCTTTTGCCGAATGGCAAAAACGATTTGGCCTCATGCAGCGCTCACAACATAAGCTACATACGCGAGGGAGTTCTTCAATCAACATGGAGACCTATCTATTTAATTCCATCGAGATTGGCGCGGCTGTGGCCTGGATCTTTATCAACGAAGAAGGTGGTTTCCGAATAAAATAGGGTTAACTCAGCTAATTTGACAACTATTGAATGGTTGTGATAATTAGAGGACGACCTCCTAATTAACTAACGTCCCCCGGTTCGTTTGCGTCATATGTGTTTTTCAACTATCTGGCCCGCATTTAAGGATGTGTAAGTATGTCAAGTAATCAGTTTAATGGTCTCATGATGCCGGTTTTCACTGCCTTTGGTTGGGCAGGAGAAGAGACGGCCGTGAATTTTGCACTTTCCCAGATGGAGCTTTTCATCGAAGGAATCTATTATTCTTTGCCGAGGGCGACGCAAGACCAATTTGTGGCTCATGGAATTGATCGGGCGAGTCAAAGCGCTTACTTGTCCACAACTCCTGACCCTGAAGCGGGTCTCATCGTCGTCTTTAATGCCCGACCCATGAGCCTGGAAACCAGCCTGGCTATAAGCGATAAGACAACCCTGGCCAAAGCGTACACGACGGCCGAAGCGCAGGTAAACACCCTATACACAATATTAGAAGAGCTAGGAGCGGATTGGAAATTGCGCATCCAGCAAATGGAAATCGACGAAGAATCAGGCACAACTGCCCTTTATCAGGATCTTTATAAGGATGGCATTGATGCACTCGACGAAGAAACCTTGACTACGGTCATCAGCCGGGCATCATACCTGAATGGCGAAAGCAAGTGGGTTGTTCCTCTGTATGTCAGCCATTTTGCCGATTCTGAGAAAGTGGCTGCCATGGGCACCAAGATCATCTCGGTTTCGGTAGAGAACATCGAAAAACTAGTGCCTTTGATAGAATTATTTACGGGCAAGGTCCGCAAAAAGAAAGCTCCGAAGAAGAAAACGCCCAAGCCACGTCCAATACAACCACCTGAACCAGTTAAACAAATGTCTGGGAGGGAGGAGCAATTCACTTACACCAGCGAACTTAAAGCTTTGCATCTCCGGCGTGGTTTCATCAATCTGACTCCCGAGCATTGGCCGTTCTTCGCGGTGAATGTGCGCACCGAAACCCGGCCGGTGACCATTCATTATGGTGAACTAAAAGATGAAAAGAGCTCCGTATGGCGTCTGGTTCAAAATGACCAGGCCCGCATTGCTCTCTCTCCAACCGTCCATCATTGGTTGGAAGAGAATTTTGACATTCATGATTTCATCCAGGTGACAGCCGTCAAAAAGAGTCAAGACGAAATTCACATCACCCTGGCGCCTATAACATAGCCGAAGATCGTAGCCTGTCAGTGTACGGTTTTTTAACCAAGACCAATTATCATACCGGCCGTTCCAAATTTGTCCCCGGCTAGTGCTATAGAACCATTGAATCGAAAGCCATCAGATCGTATTGTGATACTGGATATTAATCTGTTTGCCGTGAAGGGATCAAAATAACGGCTACAGATAATGAAAATAACCCAGAGTGAATCTCAAAATGCAGTTTACTCAACCAAAATAATCTGGAAAACCCGTTCCAGAATTTAGCCTTGTGATTGAATCAAATGGAGGCGGACCGATGGCCCTAGCAGACGTTGCACCAGCAACTTATCAAAAGATCGATGGGTGGCAGCCACCCCAATTGGATAATCCCGGTAGCACTGGTCTGACCCATGGTTTTCTGGCCGACCTGGCTCTGAAAATCATGTACTTTCGGGGTCAAATCACTGGTAGCGAGATAGCCGACGAATTGAAGTTGCCATTTCAAACGGTGATGTTACCGATCATGTCTTTTCTGCGACGGGAGCAAATGTGCGAGGTAAAAGGCTCTACTGGCCTTGCTGCCGCCAGCTTTGAGTATGTCATTACATCCAAAGGCAGCACCCGGGCACGCGAACAACTCGATCGTAGTGGCTATGTGGGCGCTGCACCTGTTTCCTGGAAACAATATGTCGCCTCCATCAAAGCCCAGGGGACGCGAAAACTGAGGGTCGATCCGCGGATGATGGATCAGGGTTTATCCCATCTTGTGCTAGATGATCGCATGGTGAATAAGATCGGTCCGGCCGTGAATTCCGGCCGCTCGATGTTTTTATATGGCCCTCCGGGCAATGGTAAAACGACCATCGCCGAAGGCATTGGCCACCTCGTGCTTGGGAATGATATGTATATACCCTATTCCGTGGAGGTCGACGGGCATGTCATCAAAGTCTATGATGAAATCAACCATGTGGCCGTAAAAGAGGATGAATTGACGGCTAAAGGGCCGGTAGGAACTGCGGCTGGTTTGGATAAGCGCTGGATTAAAATTCGCCGGCCAGTCATTATGGTGGGTGGTGAACTGACGATGGACGGCTTAGATCTGGTGTATGATCCAAACACCAGGTTTTATGAAGCCCCATTTCAGATGAAGGCCAATGGGGGCATGTTCCTCATCGACGACTTTGGGCGCCAGCAGATCCGGCCACGCGATCTACTTAATCGCTGGATCGTGCCTATGGAGAAAAACGTCGATTTTCTCTCACTGGCTACCGGGAAAAAAATCGAGGTTCCCTTTGCCGTCCTGTTGGTCTTTTGCACCAACCTGCCGCCAGGTGATCTCGTGGACGAAGCCTTCTTACGGCGGATTCGCCACAAGATCGAAGTTATCTCTCCGACTTTTGACGAGTATCGAGAGATATTCAGACGGCTGTGCGAGATACGCAAAGTCCCTTACGACGATCAAGCCGTCCGTTATCTGTTGCAAGAGCATTATATCAAGAAGAACCGCAAACTTCGGGGTAGCCATCCGCGTGATATCGTAGACCAGGTATTGGATATTAGCAGTTATTTAGGCATCGAGCCCAGGCTATCTAAGAATATGCTCGATCAGGCAGCGGAGGCCTATTTCGTCGACTTGTAGGTTCGACTACTGTCACTCTTGTCACATCGTAACAACTGAACAGGCAAACCAGATTGGCGCAAAAATCAGCCTAACCCTTGTCCCGGCCGATCACACACCATAGAATTCATCAAATTCTTCATCAAACCGTTTGGAAAAGTATATAAACCTGAAGCTTCACCCAGGCAGGTTGGTATTGATGAAAACCAAGATCATCCTGAATCCATATGCAAATCGTTGGGGCGCTCTGGCGAAGGTTCCGGCAATCGAAAATGCCTGCCGTGAAGCCGGGTTAGATTTTGACCTGTTCTTGATGTCCAGACCCGGTGACGGCACAAGGGAGACAATAACTGCCATTGGCGATGGTTACGAGGCCATTATTGCTGCCGGTGGGGATGGAACGGTAAGTGAGGTAGTCAATGGTTTGATCAGCGCGGCCGGAGATAAGCCCACCAAACCAATGGGCATTTTACCTTTTGGCACTGGGAATGATTTTAGCGACATGGCCCGGGTACCCCGGGATTTAGTTGCGGCCGTGAATACGATCGTCGACGGTAAGACGCGACAAATCGATGCCGCTCAAGTGATTGCCGACGATCGGCGTCATTTTTTCGGCAACAATTGTGCCTTAGCCATGGAACCTGTGGTGACGATTGAGAACATCCGGTTAACCCGTTTATCCGGAAACATCCGCTACGCCGTGGCTACTTTGAAGGCGCTTCTTAAATTGCAGGCTTGGCAGATGAAAATCACCTGGGACAGTAGCGAATATGAAGGATTCATCTATTTGCTATCGGTCTGCAATAGCCCGCGCACTGGCGGCATATTTCAGATAGCTCCCCTAGCCAGGATGGATGATGGTATTCTGGACATTGTCTTTGTCCCCAAAGTCCCAAAGACGAAGGTCTTGTCATTAGTTCCCCGTCTGCTCAGCGGTTCGCACATTCAACAGCCAGATGTCACTTATGTTCGAACGACACAGCTCTTAATCAAAAGCGATCCCGGCACCCCGATTCACGCTGATGGAGAGGTGATCGCCGAATCGGTCAAGAGCATACGGTACAAGATTCTCCCCGGAAAGATCACGCTCCTGACCCCGAAGGGCATTTAGTAGTTGTGAAGTGTTAAGTGTGAATTGCAATTTGTGAAGGTTTGAGGATCTTTAGAGAAGACACCCTTCACGTTAAATTTCAGAGGTTGTCGTTGGTCATATCTTGATAGAGCCTTCGCAGGTTGGCCTGGTGAAGATCGCTCACAAAACCATTCAGTGGAATCCGAGATTTACCACAGCTTTCGATCGAGATATTTTCAAGGGTGGCCATTGGCTCATCACGTGACAGGATCTCTTCGACGGCCCTCTTGATATTCGAGAGATAGGCGAGATCGCTTTGAAGTAATTCTTGAACTTCACCTCTGAGTATCACTTCCCCGTGGCCCTGGACGACGGAATCCAGGCTCATTTCCATCATCTTTTTTATCGTCTGGACGAGAGCATCATAGCTACCGTCAAAAATGGTCGGCACGGGCATAATTGTATCGGAAGCAAACAAGATCCGTTCATTAACCACCAAGACGCTAATGAGGTCCGGGCTATGGCCCGGGAACGGCAATAGCCGAACGGTCTTACCACCAAGATGGATATTCAGGTGACCCTGCTCAAAAATCAAGTCCGGCAATATGATCTCCACGTCTTCAAATTCAGGAGATTGAGATTTCATTTGTTCCAGACCTTCGCGACCGGCCGTATCTAACAATTGGCGGCACCGAGCGTGACAAACTTTTTGTGCTCTGGGAAATTGGTAGGTGCCCAAAGTGTGATCTGCATGGTAGTGGGTGTTGATGACGTATCGAACCGCCATTCCCAGCCGGCTCTCGAGAAAGTGCCGGATCGCCTTCGTCTCCTCTGGGTAAAAGAGCGTGTCTATTAAAATGACACCCTCGTTAGTTAAGATAGCACCAGCCGTCACCTGGGCATAACGACGACTCGTAAAAACGTAGATGTCGTCGGCGATACGCTCGCGAACCATGTACAAATCCCTCAACATATAAAAGCCCCTGATAAAGGATCAGAGGCTTGAAACAAAATCAATAAGGGTGATTGGTTATCCCGGCTTTCAGCTTGCGGTACCAACAAATGCTCCAAAAATACAGCCCCGCCATGCCGTGTGGGCATCTTTTGTTGGGACCTGCAATGGCAGGTGGGAATCTTATCGGGAGGTTACTGCCTTGCGGGCGCTACTACATCCCCTCGCCGTATTTTAATTCCCTTTAAAAGAAGCGTTGGCTCAACGCGAGAAGCCCATCACGCACACAGCAGGGTTCAATGATGATCCTAGCACAATCAGAAGGGCTGCGCAAGATTAAGTCCACCCTACAAAGATACTATTCCAAGACCTCACCCATGTTACTCACGCATCCTTCACAGGATCGAATTGACAACTGAACCAATACAAACAGCAAATAAGACAACAGTCAAGTATATGTTTGAAGATATGAACAGAGTACGGGCGTTCCGGGGCGTTGGATTACGGATGAGACGGATGTTGCGAACGATCATATCGACGGTGACGATGGCAACCGGAATGAAGTATGCCAGGCCTAATTGAGGGGTCAACGTCAACAAAAGAGCCACAAAGCTGGCCGCCCCTGTATGCAAAAACACCCACCATGAAGCTGTCCGAGGGCCGGTGTGGACCGGCAACATGGGTACTTTGGCCTTGGAGTAGTCTTCCTTATACATGATGGCCAGACTCCAAAAATGGGATGGCGTCCAAAGAAAAACTAATAAGGCCAATGTAATAACACCTGGATCCTGCCAATTACCGGCGGCTGCACCCCCACTCATAACCGCAGCGCTACCGGCCGCACCGCCAATCACGATGTTAAGCAAGGTGCGGGGCTTGAGGTAAAGGGTATAAAGTCCAACGTAGATGAAAGCTCCCAAACAGAGAAAAAAGGACAGGGCTGGATTAAATGGCAGGATAATTAATGGCGGGATAATCACCATGATCACACTGGCCCATAGAGCCCAACTTGGCTGGACCATTCCAGTCACCAGCGGGCGGCGGCGAGTCCGGCCCATCAATGCATCTGAACTTTGCTCTAGATATTCGTTGAGACCGGCCGAGCCAGAAGCCGCTAACCCGCCAGCAACGATAACCAGTACCAACGAGCCTATTCCCGGCCAACCACTGGCTCCGAGGAAAGCGCCGCCGATCGCTGCCATGACCAGCAAGGTAACGACCCGGGATTTGAATAACACGGAGAACGTTTGCAGGTTCGCACGCCAACCCCTGACTTGCGCCTTGATTTGAGTGCCGGTAAAAACGCTAACCGGGCTTTCCTGTTTGGCTAAGTTTGACAAAATATTAAACCTCCAGCGGGCGGAATTATACGGTCTGGGTTAAAACCCATCAAGAATCCTCGCAATAGAACCTACACCACTATACTCTACTTGAATTATTGGCCACAAGAACAAAAGTCTCTGACCTTCAAGTTAGACTGTAGATGAGTGAATTATCGTCTTAAAGTGGGAAAAATTTGTGTCGGATAGAGCAGGACGACAAATCGATTCTAGGTAGGATAATCTATGCCGGCCTCGTCCCAGACAGCTTCCAGGAACCAACGTGGCGCACGAGTTTTCAAATCGCCTTCTAAATCGATGATTGGTTTCAGTTGCACATGACCGATGGGCAGTTGTTTACAGAAAACCATCTCGTGGTTATGATGCTCACCCGCCTCTTCACTTGTAGCAAAGCAAATGGGACAAATATAAAATTCACAGTCCTTACGCATGTTCATCATTCCTTGTTCCGCATTCAAGCATCAGAACTCTTAGGTCAGCTCTCGGGTTCTGACTAATAGTATAACCGATCAGACCAAAAGATCGACAGTATTCTCCTGTCATATACCCTTGAACCCACTTACAGATTTTCGATCTCAACTGGCTCCACTTTGTCGGCGATTTCAATGTCAAAGATCTTTCCGTAGAAGAAAAGTTCAGCCTCGAGGGATCGCACGATATTATCAGAGCGACGGAAGCCATGTTGCTCGTCCTCAAAAGCCAGGTAAGCGACCGGCAAGCCTTTACTGCGCACAGCTTCCACCATTAATTCAGCTTGGTTAGGTAGTACGACTTTATCTTCTAATCCTTGAAAAAGAATCATGGCACAAGAGAGCTGGTCGATATGATGGATGGGCGATCTTTCATGATAAAGATCAATTCGTTCAGGATAGGGTCCAACCATCGAATCCAAATAGCGGGATTCAAACTTGTGGGTCTCCTTGGCCAACGCTTCTATGTCGCTCACACCAAAATAACTAGCTCCCGCCGAAAATATATTATGGAAAGTAAGGGCACATAGGGTTGTAAAACCGCCAGCACTCCCACCCCGAATCGCCAGGCGCTGGCTATCGACTAAGTTTTGCCTAATTAAGTATTTTGCTGCGTTAATGCAGTCTTCGACGTCTACAACCCCCCACTGGCCGTTGAGTCTCTGCCGGTAAGCTCGACCAAACCCTGCGCTGCCGCCGTAGTTGACGTCCACGATGGCAAAACCACGACTCGTCCAGAATTGTTTTACCAGATTTAAGGATGCCGTCGTCATGCCTGTTGGACCACCATGGCTGAAAACAATTAACGGTGGCTTTTCACCGGCCGGAGCTGCATATTCCTGATTTTTTGGCGCATAATAAAAAGCATGGGCTGTTAAACCATATTCAGTCGGAAATTCGATAGCCTGTGGATAAGAAAGGTAATCTTCGCGAATAGTCATTTCACTGGATCGACGCAGCACATTGATCTCTTTTTCTGGAAAGTTTATCTCGACGATTAAGCGAAATTTGCTAGGAGAAGCTGCAAAGAAAACTAGTCTGCTTCCATCAGCACGGAGGCTGCCCATCTCTGTGTAGGGTAAATCAACTGGCGACAATTGCCCGCTGGCTAAATCAAGGATGCCCATTTTGGTCATGCCATTCCAATCATACGTACAAACGAGCTGATCAGGTGATATGAAAGCATATCGGGACATACCAAAGACCCACTGAGGCCAGCCAAATTCGGCCGCCATCTCACATGTTGGTTTAAGCCCATCTTTACCCAAACAGTAGAGATTCCACCAACCGGATTGGTCAGAGATAAAGTACAAAACACCTTCGGGCGCCCACTCGGGTTGAAAGACAGACTCATTCAATCCACCGGCTACACGTCGGGGATTTTCCAAGGAGCCATCTGATCGAATCTTGGCTATCCATAACTCGGTGCCATCCCAGGGCATATTGGGATGGTTCCAAGTCAGCCAAGCTAATTGGCGGCCTTCCGGACTTAAACGTGGGGAAGCATAGAAGTCGTTGCCCGAAACCAGAACCTGACCGGCATTTTGCTGAGCAAGATCAATCGCCACTAAGGTATTCACTGCTTCACCCTCACCGGTGTGGTCCTCCCTGACACAAATCAAACGGTTGCGAGACTTGTCAACAACCAGATCGGCGTACCGCATGGCTATCTCTGGAGTGACTGGTTCCGGTTTGGACGATCCTTTCTGCCGGTACAGCCGTTGATCTTTGAAATTTGCGAAGAAGACCACGCCATCCTCAACTGTGAAATGGCCGCCACCATATTCGTGCACACGGGTCCGGGCGTTAAAAGAAGGTGGCGTAATATCAGAAATACGTCCAGAAAGGGTGCGGCGAACGATTACATAACGACCACCTTCTTTAGGTCGCATCTCCGTCCAATAAGTATCGTTCCTATCAAGAATGATAAAATCTAATCCAACAATGTTTGAGGCGATCAAATCGGCCGTAATTGGCGATTCCCAGGTTCCATAAGGTGCGACAGATTTTTCTCCCATGAGGTTATCATAGCACGGAGAGTTAGTGGTCACCACTACTAAGAACACAGTAGCGATTGTCGATATCGGTTAACCAGAACATCAGAGAAGATTTTTTCCACGATTACCTGGGTTTTACTGCCTAGATTGAGTGCATCAGTATCGCCGGTCACGGTTTATCGTATAATTTTTGATACACTTATAGAGTTACTATGAAAAATCTTGACCAACAAAACACCATTAAAGAGATCTTGGCAAAATGTGAAACTATTGCCGTGGTTGGTTTTTCCCGCCGGCAAACGCGTGCTGGATACTATGTACCTGCTTATCTACACGAGCATGGCTATCGAATCATCCCCGTCAATCCCTATCTGGACGAGGCATTAGGTGTGAAAGCATATTCTGACTTGATTTCCATTCCAGATCCGGTTGATCTTGTTCTCCTTTTCCAACGAAGTGAAAAAGTGCCGCCATTCGTGGACCAAGCCATCGAGATTGGAGCCAAGGCCCTTTGGATGCAGTCGGGTATTTACAATGAAGCGGCCGCTGCTGAAGCTCGATCGGCCGGTTTGGATGTGGTTATGAATGCCTGCATGATGGTTGAGCATCGACGCTGGGTCGTGTACAGGTGACGATCGTTTTTAACCTTTTCTTGACCATAAATGCCTAAGCGGTAGACTATACAAGGATTTTTTACCTTACTGATGATTACAAGGAGGGAGATTTTCATGTATCAAAGCCCAAAATTCAAACTGAATTGGTTGATCCTATTTATTATTCTAGCTGCGCTGCCGGCGTTGGCTTGCACTACTTTTTTGGGATCGGGCGAAGATGAAGTAGATTCGGTGGCAGCAGAGCCCACGATCGTCGCCGATGAGGAAGCAACAGCTCCTTTAGAGGAACCGGCAGTGGCTACTGAGACCCCAACTGAAGAGCCAACTTCCGTACCGACGGAAGAACCTACACCAGTTCAAGAAGGGGAATCAGAGGGTGGTGGAGAATCTGGGCTTGGTCCATTGGATTCGATATTCCAGGCCCAACGATCCGGATTAGACGTCGAGGCTTTGAGGATGACGATGATCAATGAAAATTTGGATACAGGAGAAACCTCTTCATCGATCTTCGAGCTCGTCAAGCCCGATAGATTCCACATGGCCAGCGAGGGTTTCGAGTTCATCATCATAGGCGAAAAGACCTACATAAAAGACGATTCTGGAACCTGGTTAGAATCCCCAGTACCGATGGGCAATGTGCTTGAAGGCACCATTGATGCGTTCACAGACGACGAGGCAGTTGAGGAGCTGTTACAGGATTTGGAGGTTACCATCGACAATGTCCAATCACTAGGCCAGGATACAGTGAATGGCCAGACTACAGACGTTTACGAGTACACAGCCGCCTCCATGTTTGATGATTCCATCGTCTACACCAAAGTCTGGGTCGGGTCAGATGACGGCCGGCTCTACCAGCAGCAGATCGAATCCGAATCCCAAGGGATTAGAAGTAGGACAACCTTCACGTATGAATATGGCTCGGATGTGGTCATCGAAGCCCCTATCCCATGATATATCTGAATTTCCTGGTCACGCTATATCATTATCTCTAAGACCGTCGTTCCTGATTGAACAGTCGTATTGCCCTTTAACTACGATAGTCGTAAAATGTGAACAGTGTGGATGAGGCCGATCGGCCATTCGGGAGAGAGTCCGGATTACCGGAATATGGGAGCAGCTGGGATCCGGGTCGCCGAAGGTGCAAACTGCGAAACAGATAATTGTGGCCAGTGAATCTCTCAGGCAAAAGGACCGAATGGCTAGGCACCCCTGGAAAGCCTGAATCACTTAAAAATCAGGCACCGAAGGGGCAAACTGGTTGGTATGAAAGCCAGTCGGTGAAACTCTCAGGTACAAAGACAGGGGACGACAGCAACAAGTTTGATTTCGAGCTTTGTTTGTTGTCGTCCCCTTTTGTGTTCCACATATGAGGTTTCAAATCAGGACACTGTGGCCATTGTAAAAGGGAACTTATTTAGGTTCCGCATCAATATTTTTAGGAGGCAACTATGAGCAATATACCTGATAACCTACTATATACGAAAGATGATGAATGGATCCTTGTTGATGGTGATGAAGGTGTCGTCGGATTAACTGATTATGCCCAGGATGCATTGTCCGATATCGTCTACGTCGAACTTCCAGATGAGGGGGATAGCTTTGAATTGGGGGAGACTTTTGGTGTCGTTGAATCGGTAAAAGCGGCGGCTGATTTATACATGCCTGTTTCAGGTGAAGTAACGGCCGTGAACGAGGATCTGCCAGACGTACCCGAAGTGCTCAACTCTGATCCCTATGGTGAAGGTTGGATGATCAAGATCACGATCGCCGATCCAAGTGAGTTAGAGAACTTAATGGATCCTACTACCTACACCGCCTACTGCGAAGAACGTGGATAAAAGCAGCAATTGAAGAACTGTTGCTGCCCTTAAATGCTTACGAGGTAATATCATGAGCAAATCATCCCCTGAGGAAAAAATTGATCTGCTGCGACCGACCGATCATTATGTAAACCGTCATATAGGCCCATCGGATGATGACATCGATCGCATGCTTCAGTCACTGGGTACCGGATCGATCGAACAATTGATCGACGAGGCTGTTCCCCAAGCAATTCGGATGGAAGGGATTTTGGATCTGCCCTCTCCCTGTAGCGAATCGGCGGCTTTGGTCGAGTTGCGGAAATTAGCCGAACAAAACCAGGTCTATCGTTCATTTATTGGCATGGGCTATTCTGATTGTTTAACGCCAACAGTCATCCAACGAAATATCATGGAGAATCCCGGCTGGTATACCCAATACACGCCGTATCAGGCTGAAATTGCCCAGGGTCGATTGGAGGCGTTGTTGAACTTCCAGACGATGGTCAGCGATCTGACAGGAATGGAAATTGCCAATGCCTCACTGCTCGACGAAGGGACGGCCGCTGCAGAAGCGATGACCTTGTGCCAGCGCTCAATGCCCCGGAAATCGACGGCAAACACCTTTTTTGTATCTGAAAAGTGCCATCCACAGGTCATCGATGTCGTCCTTTCCCGGGCAGAGCCGTTAGGGATTCATGTTATCGTGGGCGATCATGAGGAATATGAATTTAAGGCTGAAACCTTTGGCGTTTTGGTCCAATATCCAACAACTGAAGGTGCGGTCATCGATTACGAGCCTTTCTTCGAAAAGGCGCACGCGGCCGGCGCTTTAACGGTGGTTTCGGCCGATTTACTCTCTCTGGTTCTCTTACGTCCGCCTGGTGAATTTGGGACTGACGTGGTGGTTGGCAACAGCCAGCGTTTTGGCGTGCCTTTGGGGTATGGTGGCCCCCATGCAGCCTTTATGGCCACCAATGAAAGTCTGCAACGGCAAATGCCGGGCCGCCTGGTTGGTGTTTCGGTTGATAGCAGCGGATCGCCAGCATTACGCCTGGCGCTACAAACTCGCGAACAACATATCCGGCGGGAGAAGGCCACCAGCAATATTTGCACTGCCCAAGTCCTGCTAGCTGTGATGGCCTCTATGTACGCGGTCTATCATGGCCCCGAGAGGCTGCGAAACATCGCCCTCCGGGTGCGTCTCCTAACTGACGTTCTCGCCAGCGGCTTGCAGGAGATGGGGTACAACACCGACGACCAGCCACGCTTCGATACCATCATGGTGACCGCTGGACCAAAGGGTCAGGACCAGATTAAGGCTTCGGCCCTGGCCCAACACATAAACCTTCGTTATTATGAAAATGGTGCCGTGGGAATTTCCCTGGACGAGGTGACATCCACCAAGGATCTGGAAGATATCTTGACCATCTTCGGTGCGCGGGAAGGGCAGTTCGATCTCGAACAGCTGGCGACCAACGCTCAGCTGGCATATCCACAACCACATCAACGAAGCAGCGATTTTCTAACCCATCCGGTCTTCAACAGTTATCATTCGGAAACCGAGATGTTACGTTACATCCATCGTTTACAAGCCCGAGATCTATCGCTAACTTTTTCGATGATCCCACTAGGCTCGTGCACGATGAAGCTCAATGCTACCACCGAGATGTACCCGGTTACCTGGCCTGAGTTTGCCCACCTGCATCCCTTTGTTCCTTTGGAACAAACTAAGGGATACCAACAATTATTCGAGCAATTAGAATCATGGCTGGCTGAAATCACGGGATTTTCGGCTGTTTCTTTGCAACCAAATGCGGGATCTCAGGGTGAATATACCGGTTTGCTAGTTATTCGAGCCTATCACCACAGTCGAGGCGACCATCACCGGGATGTTTGCCTGATCCCTGGTTCCGCCCATGGCACGAACCCTGCCAGCGCGGTATTGGCGGGAATGAAGGTTGTCGTCGTCCGTACCGACGAAGAGGGCAATATTGACCTGGACGATTTACGACAGAAAGCAGCCAAGTATAAGGAAAACCTGGCGGCGCTGATGGTCACCTATCCGTCGACCCACGGTGTTTTTGAGGAAGCCATTCGAGAGATTTGCCAGGTTGTCCATGAAAACGGTGGGCAAGTGTATTTAGATGGAGCTAATCTGAATGCTCTCGTCGGCATCTCAAAACCAGGTGAATTTGGGGCGGATGTATGCCATTTGAACCTCCACAAGACGTTTTGTATTCCCCATGGTGGTGGTGGCCCGGGGATGGGTCCAATTTGTACGGCCGAACATCTTTCGCCATTCTTGCCTGGGCATACGATTGTGCCGGGGGTTGGAGGGAAACAGGCGATTGGTGCTGTAGCCTCGGCGCCCTGGGGCAGTCCAAGCATATTGCCCATCTCTTATGCCTACATCGCCATGATGGGCGAAGCTGGCCTGACGAAGGCGACTCAGGTGGCTATTCTCAATGCCAATTACATCGCTGCCCGGTTGGATGATTATTACCCTGTATTATATAAGGGTGCCAACGGCCGGGTTGCCCACGAGTGCATCATCGATCTTCGACCGCTGAGGGAAACATCGGGAATCCAGGCAGAAGACGTGGCCAAACGTTTGATGGATTATGGGTTTCACGCCCCAACCATGTCCTTCCCGGTGCCGGGTACGCTGATGATCGAACCCACCGAAAGCGAATCGCTTGAAGAACTTGACCGCTTTTGCAATGCTCTCATTTCCATTCGCCAGGAAATTCAAGAGGTAGAGGAAGGTCGAAGCGATCCAAAGGACAATCCAGTTGTCGTCGCTCCTCATACGGCGTCCATGATCGCCAACGATAATTGGGATCACCCCTACACCCGCCGGCAAGCCGCATACCCGGTATCCTGGCTGGAGACGAATAAATTCTGGCCGGCCGTCGGCCGTATCGATAATGTCTACGGCGATCGGAACTTGTTCTGCATTTGCGTGCCAATGGAAGAATACGAGGATGCAGGTTGATGGGACAAGCCCACTTCTGAGTCATAAGTTTTCTTGCCGTTAT
>Ga0209536_100005564_pt1 | contig 19521 bp, 19 predicted proteins | sample DeeMarSeWOR28_12_FD_187461 | JGI IMG/M metagenome (GOLD analysis project Ga0209536, IMG submission 187461) | Marine sediment microbial communities from White Oak River estuary, North Carolina - WOR-2-8_12 (SPAdes) (version 2) | ecosystem: Environmental > Aquatic > Marine > Intertidal zone >...
GTCTTTGGGAAAGCACGAGCCACCATAACCGGGGCCTGGAAACAGGAAGTGCTTCCCGATACGGATGTCACTAGCCATGCCCCGTCTGACTAGATGCACATCAGCTCCAACCTTTTCACACAACCCGGCAATCTGGTTCATGAACGAGATTCGAGTTGCGAGCATTGCATTTGCAGCGTACTTGGTGAGCTCCGCTGATGTGATATCCATAGTGATGAGCGGATTGCCCGTACGAATGAACGCCGAGTACAGCTCGGTTAGCACATTCTCAGCGTCCTGCGAATCAACTCCGACGATCACGCGGTCCGGCTTCATGAAATCATCAACAGCAGCACCCTCTTTCAGAAACTCGGGATTGGAGCAAACGTGGAAGCCGTAAGATGTCCTAGCTGCGATGGTCTGGCGCACTTTCTCTGCCGTACCAACCGGAACGGTGCTCTTTGTCACTACGATCTTTGTGCCATTCATGTTGTCGCCAATAGCGCGCGCGACATCCAAAACGTGTTGTAGGTCGGCTGAACCGTCTTCACCCTGCGGAGTGCTCACGGCGATGAAGATGACATTCGACTCTCGGACCGCGTGCCCAACGTCAGTCGTAAACCCAAGACGGCCCTCCTCCTGGTTTCGCACGACCAGTGTCTCCAGGCCCGGCTCATAGATGGGGATCACGCCATCCTTCAGTTTGGCAATCTTCTCCTCGTCCACGTCCGCACAAATGACGTCATTCCCGGTTTCAGCGAAACCGGCCCCCACAACGAGACCGACGTATCCAGTGCCGATGATTGCTATGTTCACCCTCGGCCCCCCCGTTTTAGAGCGTTCCTGGTGTCCACCACTTGCTGTGCATTGCTCGCAACAACCTGGAAATCAATGTTCGCATGATCGGTCACAATCACGACGCAGTCCGAATTCTTGAGTTCTTCGCCAGTCAGCTGTACAGACTGAAGTCTAGCACCGTCCTCGACGACTTCGGGCACGTACGGGTCGTGGTAGCTAACTTCGGCCCCCTGCTGCAGTAGCAGTCGGATAATGTCCAGTGCAGGACTCTCTCGCACGTCGTCAATGTCACGCTTGTATGCCACACCCAGCACGAGAACTTTAGAGCCCTTCACCGCCTTGCCATCGTCATTGAGCCGTTCAGCAACTTTCCGGACCCAGAAAGCGGGCATCTCCGAATTGACTTCGCTAGCTACGTCGATAAAGCGCGTTCTGTAGTTGAGCCCGCGCATCTTCCATGCGAGGTAGTGGGGATCGATCGGTATACAGTGACCACCCAGCCCGGGACCCGGTGTGAACCGCATGAACCCGAACGGCTTGGTCGCCGCGGCCTCGATCACCTCCCAGACATCTACACCCAATTTGTCACACACAATGGCCATCTCGTTAACCAATCCGATGTTGATGCTACGGAAGGTGTTTTCCAGCAACTTGACCAGTTCGGCAGACTCCGGCGATGACACCGGCACCAGAGTATCGAAGGCCGGCTCATACAACGCCAACACGACGTCGCGGCAATTCTCAGTGACGCCACCAACAACTTTAGGGGTGTTGCGAGTTTGCCAGGTAGGATTTCCGGGATCGACCCGCTCCGGACTGAACGCGAGGAATACATCCTTGCCTACTTGGAGTCCCCGCTTCTCTATCATCGGGAGCAGTAGCTCGCGGGTCGTGCCGGGGTACGTCGTGCTCTCGAGTACCACTACTTGCCCTGCCCGTATCGTGCGACCGATCGAATCAGCCGCTGCGATAACATACGACACGTCCGGGTCCTTGGTCTTCGAGAGCGGTGTGGGCACACAGATGCTGATGACGTCCACCTCGGTCAGCCGCTCCATCGAGCTGGTCGCCGTCACCAATCCGGACGACACCAATTCAGCCAGACGCTCGGTGGAAACGTCCTGTATGTGTGACCTCCCGGAGTTCACACCTCGAACCACTGTGTCGTTCACGTCGAAGCCGACCACTCCATAACGCGCTGCGGCAAGCTCCACTACCAACGGTAGGCCGACGTATCCGAGACCCACCACACCGAACAGGGCTGACCGATCGGCCGCCTTCGCTATCAGTCTTGACTTAGTATCCATAGAGTTGCATACGCCGTGCTATTAGAGAACAACTGAGGCACCGCCCCTGGCCAGGGACTGCGAGGCCGCTTCTAGCACGCGGACTACCGCCACACCGTTCTCAGCATTGGCGCGGGATTGCTCCAACCCCTGAGCCACCGCCAGGAAGTGACGGAGTTCCGCGGACAGCGGTTCAACATTCGCTACTTTGGGAATGGATATATCTCCCTCGCGGATTGAGAGGCTCTCACCGTAGGACCCGTAATCCGGTGGGCGATCCACGCCGCGGTCATAGATCTTCAGTTTCTCACGTACCTCCATATCGTCAAACACTGCCATCTTGTCCGAACCGACAACCGTCAGGCGCCGCTCCTTGTGGGGATCGAGCCACGACATCTGAACATGGGCCATCACCCCAGAGGCGAACTCCATGTTCATGAAGACTACGTCTTCGATTCCGGGCTGCAGGTAGCTCTTCCCCTGAGCGCTCACCTTGCACGGCATCGCACCCAGTAGGTCGAGGGCGATAGCGGCATCATGAGGCCCAAAACTCCACAGCGCGTTCTCATCGGGCCGCACCTGACCCAAGTTGACTCGCTGGCTGTACAAATAGTAGATCGAGCCGAGATCTCCTCCGTCTATCAGACTCTTCAGCCTCGTGACGACCGGGTGAAACAGAAGTAGATGCCCGACTACGACCGGGATTCCTCTCGCGTCCGCGAGCTCGGCTACCGACTGAGCATCCCTGACCGAGAGTGCGAATGGTTTCTCAACCAACAGCGGCAAGCCGCGTTCGATCGCCCGAGCAGCCAGTGCAGCGTGAGATGAGGCCGGCGTTGCTATCACTACCGCCTGCGCAAGATCGAACGCTTCATCTGCTTGGTCCGTCACTCTGACGGCAGGGTACTGCCTGCGAACCGCCGCACGACGGCTTTCGCTGAGATCACAGACGGCCACAAGCTCCGCCTCCGGGAGAGCGGCGACGCTCCGCAGATGGTTGCGACCCCAAGCGCCAGCCCCAAAAACCGCCACCCGAACAGCGGTCATCGGTAGAACTCCCTGATCTTCTCCACTACCTCGTTTCGTTGATCCTCCGTCAGTTCAGGATACACGGGTAGCGAGATCACTTCGTCGCACGCTCGTTCCGCCTCGGGAAACTGACCACGCGTGTAGCCCAGATACTCAAAACAAGGCTGCAGGTGGAGTGGGCGGGGATAGTAGACTGCGGACCCGATACCTCTGGCGGTCAAATGGGCCTTCAACTCATCGCGTCTTGCGGCCCGTATCGTGTACTGGTTGAATACATGCTCGTTTGACGGCATGGTTGCCGGGACGGTGATGTCATCCAGGTCTCGCAATCCTTCGGTGCAGGCCGTCGCGTTCCCACGCCGAGCTAGGTTCCACTCCGCGAGGTGCGGTAACTTGGCGAGCAATACTGCGGCTTGCAGGCTGTCGAGACGACTGTTGGTACCGATTTCCTCGTGGTGATATTGTTTTGCCCCGCCGTGGGAACGGAGCCTACGGAGACGCTCTGCAAGGCCAGGATCGCCAGTGGTGATCATTCCGCCATCGCCCCAGCCACCCAGATTCTTGCTGGGGAAGAACGAGAAAGCACCCGTCATTCCCAGCGAGCCTGCGTTGTGCCATTCGCCGGCGATCTCCTGTCGCGCTCCTACGGCCTGCGCCGCGTCCTCGATCACTGCAAGCCCAAAACGCCGAGCGATCCCCATTACGTCGTCCATCGGAGCCATCTGGCCGAAAAGGTGCACGGGGAGGATGGCCCTGGTCCGTTCTGTAACAGCATCCTCGAGCTGCGCAACGTCAATATTGAAGGTTGCAGCATCGATGTCGACGAAGACCGGTTTCCCCCCGGCATTGTGAATAGCCCCGGCTGTGGCAAAGAAGGTGAAGGGTGTCGTGATGACCTCGTCATCCGGTTGGAGCCGCAACACCTTCAAGGAAAGCAACAGCGCATCCGTTCCGCTGGCGCAAGCGACGGCACACGGGACCCCAACCAACTCTGCCAGTGCTTGTTCCAGCCGCACCACCGGTTCACCCAAGATGAACCTCTGGCTCTCCACCACCTCAAGCAAAGCAGGAATGACTTCATGCTTGATTGTCTGAAACTGGGCTCGAAGGTCCAGCAACGGTATCGTCACATTTCGTCCAAGTATAGAAAACTTACTAACTTACAGATCTGCGTGAGGGGGGTCAATCGCGCGAAGGTGGCCCGATTCCTCCCGATACTCAAGTCCACATCTGGTGCATCGTCCACCGCCAGATGCCAGGTGCAGTCGCTGGCCGCAGCTGCACATCCAACCCACGCGGCGAGCCGGCACACCGACCATCAGGGCAAAAGGCGGCACGTCAGAAGTGACCACCGCCCCCGCCCCGATGAAGCAGAATTCTCCCAAATCCGTGCCACAGACGATGGTGGCGTTGGCCCCGATGGATGCACCGCGGTGCACCACCGTCAACTCGTACTCCTCGCGCCGCGAGACATGTGACCGCGGGTTGCCAACATTGGTGAATACGCACGACGGCCCGCAAAAGACGTCATCCTCGAGCACGACACCTTCGTATATCGAGACGTTGTTCTGGATCTTGACGTTGTTCCCAACCTTGGCCCGGGGCATTATCACTACGTTCTGCCCCAGATTGCACCGTTCGCCGATCTCGGCGCCAGGCATGATGTGGCAGAAGTGCCAGATCTTTGTCCCTTTGCCGATCTTCGCACCTTCATCGACATAGGAGCTCTCATGGACGAAGTAGTCCGGCATGTCCCTCCTTCAGCTAGTATGAGTCGGCGAAGAGCACCCCTATCGCTGACCTTGATGACCCGATTCCGGGAACCGCTACCCTGCTCCCTACTCCCTACTCCCTGCTCCCTGCTCCCTGTCCTATGATCTTCAATTCCAACTCCAACTCCACGCCAAAATCCTGCAGCACCTTCCCTTGGATCGCATCGATCACCCCTAGCACATCTGCAGCAGTGGCACCACCTGCGTTCACCACGTAGTTGGCGTGCTTGGGTGAGACTACAGCACCGCCGATCCGAAATCCTTTGAGTCCAGCCGCGTCGATCAGTTGGCCTGCGCTCCGTTGTTCTCCGTGTTGAGGCCCTTTCCTCCCATCGATCGCTCCCGGATTGCGAAACACGGAACCACAGCACGGTTCGTCGAAAGGAGTCCCTTCCCTACGCCACCTCAAGTGGCGCTGGACATCCCTTCTCAACGCTACTGGATCTCCCGGACTCAGCTGCAGCGTGGCTGCTGTGATCACAACGTCTTCCAGCCCACTCCCCCTATAGCGCCAGGGCACATCACTCCCCGTCAGCGTGTGCAGTTCCCCCGCTGAGTTGACCACCTCGACTCGTTGGACTACCTGGCCGAATTCCTGCCCATGAGCTCCCGCGTTCATCGCCACACCACCTCCCACCGTCCCCGGCACTCCAATCAGTCGCTGCACTCCGGCGAGCCCTGCCGCCGCGGTTCGTCTTGCCAGGCGCGGAGTCGGGACTCCAGCGCCAACCCACCACAACCCATCTCCACCCGCATCTACCTGCATCCTATCCATCCCCTTCCCCAACCTAATCACCAAGCCCGGGAATCCCCGGTCGGAGATCAACACGTTTGAGCCCAGCCCAAGTGGAAGCCACGGGGTTCCTGTCTCGAGACAGAAATGCACTAGCCTGACCACATCGTCGCAATCACGAGGGACCACGAGAGCGGCTGCGGGGCCGCCTATTCTGTAGGTGGTGTAGCGAGCGAGCGGTTCATCCAGCTTTACACTGCCGCGCACCTGCGCAGCCAGTTGAGTGAACAACGTGGTGGTACCCTTCTGTCCGGAGCCTACACCAGGGCTCACGCCACCACCTCTCTTTCCGGTTCGACGTGCCCTGTGAGAAGTTCTATGTCGTCCTCCCAACCTGCTCATACCACTCCTGCAGGCAACGCACACTTCCACGCCTACTACGAAGAGCCAAGATAGCGTCGCACGCCGCATTGGCCGCTGACATCGTGGTCGTATAGGGAACACGATGCTGCAGTGCTGTGCGCCTGATCTGGTAGTCGTCTCGCTGAGTGAGCTTTCCGAGTGGAGTGTTTATCAGTAATTGCACCTGGCCAGATACGATGAGGTCGGATGCGTTTGGCCTGCCTTCGTACACTTTGCGCACCTGTTCTGTGGGCACACCTCGAGTCCTCAGATATCCTGCTGTTCCTTCTGTGGCGAAGATTCGGAATCCCATCTCGTGAAAGCGGCGGACAATCGGCAACACCGTCGGCTTGTCGCGATTGTTGACGGTAACGAAGATGGAGCCCTCCAACGGCAGTGGATCGTCCGCGCCGGCCTGCGCCTTGGCAAACGCCATTCCAAAGCTGTCGGCCAGCCCCATCACCTCACCGGTCGACCTCATTTCAGGCCCAAGCAACGTATCTACCTCGGCCAGCTTCGTGAACGGGAACACCGCCTCCTTCACCGCCACCCAAGGCATGGACTCGCGTTCTGTCACCCCCAGATCGTCCAGACTCCGCCCCACCATCACGGCCGCCGCAGCTTTGGCCATCGAGAAACCGGTTGCCTTGCTGACAAACGGCACCGTCCGAGAACCGCGCGGGTTCACCTCGAGCACATATACGACTCCGTCCTTCAACGCATATTGGACATTGATCAAGCCAACTACACCGAGAGCATGCGCAAAGGCACGTGTATGCCGCTGCATTTCTTCCACGGCTTCACCACCAATGAGGTACGGTGGCAATACACACGCCGAATCGCCTGAGTGGATGCCGGCATCTTCGATGTGCTGCATCACCCCACCAATCACGCAGCGGGTTCCGTCGGCGATCGCGTCAACATCCGCTTCGAAGGCATCCTCCAGAAATCGATCGATCAAGATCGGGTGTTTGGGGGAGACGTCGATTGCCTTCTGGAAGTAACTCCGCAGCGACGGTTCGTCGTATACGATCTCCATCGCACGGCCGCCTAGCACATACGAGGGCCTCACCAGTACAGGGTATCCTACGCCAGCAGCGACAGCCACTGCACCCTCGATATCGGTGGCCGTGCCGTTGGGCGGCTGGGTTACGCTGAGCTGACGGGTCAGTGCCTCAAAGCGATAGCGGTCCTCCGCGACGTCGATCGCGTCTGGACTGGTGCCGAGGATCTTCACGCCTTCCGCTTCCAGCGCTTTGGCGAGCTTGAGCGGGGTTTGCCCGCCGAGCTGGACCACCAGGCCCATGGGCTGTTCCAACCGCACGATCTCCAGCACGTCCTCCAGCGTGAGCGGTTCGAAATAGAGCTTGTCTGAGATGTCGAAGTCGGTCGACACGGTCTCGGGATTGGAATTGATCATGATTGTCCGGTATCCCAGCTCGCGTAGCGCCAAGCCGGCTCGGACGCAGCAATAGTCGAACTCCACACCTTGTCCGATTCGGTTGGGTCCACTGCCCAAAATCACGACGCCATTCTGGCCCAGCGGCTCCGATTCGTTCTCCTCGTCGTACGACGAGTAGTAGTAGGGCGTGGCTGCCGGAAACTCCCCAGCACAGGTGTCCACAACTTTGTAGCTCGGGTGAATCCCCAGATCCCAACGTAGCTGGCGCATTGCGGACTCCGGCACACCCCTCAGATCCGCCAGCTGACCATCCGAGAAGCCCAATCGCTTCATCGACCGTAGCAGTCCCGCGTCGACTTCCTGCGCCGCCTGGAACCAATCTTCAGCATCCAGCAGTTCCCTGAGCTGATTGATGAACCAAGCATCAATGCGAGTACGTGCACTGACCTCTTCAACTGACAGACCCGCCCTCATGGCTCGCTTGATCTGAAAGATCCGCTCCGGTGTCGGCGTATGTAGTGCCACGCGAAGCGTCTCTACGTCGTCCGCCTCGAGTCGGTCCAGCTCGGTCCGGCCAGTGACCCAACCCGGTCGGTCTATCTCCAAGGCGCGCAGACCCTTCTGGAAGGACTCCTTAAACGTCCTGCCAATCGCCATCGACTCGCCGACCGACTTCATTTGCGTTGTGAGGGTAGGATCTGCGTCGGGGAACTTCTCAAAGGCGAACCGCGGAAACTTCACCACTACATAATCCAACACCGGTTCGAAGGAGGCCGGAGTGGACTTGGTGATGTCGTTGGGAAGCTCGTCCAGCGTATAGCCAACGGCTATTTTGGTGCCGATACGCGCTATAGGGAATCCCGTCGCCTTCGACGCCAGGGCCGAGGATCGAGAGACGCGCGGGTTCATCTCTATCACCAGCATCTCCCCGTCGTCGGGATTGACCGCAAACTGGATGTTGCATCCGCCTGCTGCTACTCCCACCTCTCGAATGATCTCGATCGCTGCGTCGCGCATCACTTGATACTCGCGGTCAGTCAACGTCATCGCCGGCGCTACCGTAATCGAATCCCCTGTGTGTACACCCATGGGATCGAAGTTCTCGATCGAGCAAACGATCACTACATTGTCCCGCCCGTCACGCATTACCTCTAGCTCGAACTCCTTCCAACCGAGTACCGATTGCTCGACCAGCACAGTCCTCACCGGCGACAGATCGAGTCCTCTGCCGAGCCGACTCCGGTATTCCTCGAGGTTGTAGGCAACGCCACCGCCCGTTCCACCGAGCGTGAATGACGGCCGGATGATGGCAGGGTATCCGATTTCCTCAATCACCCGCATTCCATCTGCCACAGAACCGACAACGGCCCCCCGCGGAACAGCGAGGTCGATCCGGCGCATGGCGGAACTGAACTCCTGTCGGTCTTCAGCCAGGCGAATGGCACGCTCGTCGGCTCCAATCAGCTCCACACCAAAGCGCTGGAGCGTCCCGTTCTCTGCCAGAGCCATCGCCACGTTGAGTGCGGTCTGTCCTCCCATGGTAGGCAGCAGAGCGTCGGGTCGCTCCCGCTCAATCACCATTGCGACCCAATCAGGCGTGACCGGCTCGACATAGGTTCTGTCGGCCAACTCCGGGTCGGTCATGATGGTCGCAGGATTGGAGTTCACCAGGATTACACGGTATCCCTCCTCCTTGAGGGCCTTGACCGCCTGCGTTCCGGAATAGTCGAATTCGGCGGCCTGCCCGATTACGATTGGTCCTGAACCGATGAGTAGGATCGACTCGAGATCAGTCCGCTTGGGCATCTACGACCTCATGGAGTGTTTGCTCCAGCGATATGTGGGGTTCCCAACCGACCTGCTCCCTCAGTTTGGTGGCGTCGCCAACCAGGTATGGTATATCCACCGGTCGAATCAACTGATGGTCTTCCTCAGGAATAGCCCGGTGTCCCACCGTATCCGCCAGTGTGAAGAATAGGTCTCGAATTGAGATAGCCCTACCGCAGGCAACATTGTACACCTCACCTGGATTGCCGCGTTGGATCAGCAACTGGTATGCCGAGGCCACGTCGTCCACATGCATGAACTCCCGCACCGGCTCGAGATTACCGACGGTAACGACGGGGGCCCCAATCCGTCTCGCAAACCTGATGCGCGCGGCAAAGGCCGGCACCACAAAGCGCAGGTCCTGCCCCGGGCCGGTATGCGGAAACGCTCGGGCCACAACCGTGCGGAGTCCTGTTCGGCGGTGCACCTCGAGTGCGGCAATCTCAGCGGCCAGTTTCGAGGCAGCGTAGGGCGAACACGGTTCAGTCGGATCAGCTTCGACACGTGGTCGCGGCGGTCCGGCACCGTACACCTCAGCTGTCGATATCACCAAGAAGACTGGATCTTGGCCTCCCCTTCTGGCCTCACCCAACTCATGCGCGATTCGGGCAGTACCCAGGCAGTTGACACTCCAGGCAGCCAGAGGATCTCGCTGAGCGTCGGAGCCAGACGCCACGGCCGCGAGGTGCACCACTGCGTCCCATCCTTCAGCAATTGCACTCCGCACGGAATCCTGGTCCAGCAGTTCCAGCGGGATCGCGCGGACGTCGGACAGCGAGGCTCTCCTAGCGCTTTCCTCTGTTGATCCCGGCGCGGGCCGGAGCCCGGCCACGACCTCACAACCGTCCGTCCGCAGCTTTCGGATGAGAGCGGCCCCAACGAATCCGTCAGCGCCGGTGATCAGGACCTTCATGCTGCCCCCGCGAGCCGCTCGAGATCCGAATCCACCATCATCTTGATAAGCTCCTCAAAGGACACACTGGGCTGCCACCCCAAAGCGCGCTCTGCCTTGCTTGGATCAGCTTGGAGGATCTCCACCTCAGCTGGCCGTAAGAAGGCGGCGTCCTCATGTACGTAATCCCTCCAGTCGAGCCCGGCGTGTGCAAAAGCGATCTCAACCAATTCGCGAACCGAATGAGTATGACCACTCCCCACAACGTAATCGTCTGCCTCCGCTTGCTGGAGCATGAGCCACATGGCTTCGACATAGTCGCCCGCGAAGCCCCAGTCTCGACGAGCCTCGAGATTGCCCAGTCTGAGTTCGTCGTCCATACCGAGTTTTATTCGTGCAACCCCGTGAGAGACCTTGCGGGTCACGAACTCGAGACCTCGCCGTGGCGATTCGTGGTTGAACAGAAGACCGCTACAGGCATAGATCCCATAGGACTCCCGATAATTCACCGTGATCCAATGGCCATACACTTTGGCCACTCCGTAAGGCGAGCGAGGGTAGAACGGGGTGGACTCAGTCTGGGGGGTTTCCACAGCCTTGCCGAACATCTCGGACGAACTGGCTTGGTAAAACCTCGCCCTGGGATACCCAAAACGAATGGCCTCCAGGATGCGTGTCACACCCAGCGCAGTGAATTCGCCCGTCAGTACGGGCTGGTTCCAGCTGGTGGGCACAAAACTCTGAGCAGCGAGATTGTAGACCTCGTCTGGTTTGACATCGCCGATTACAGACGTGAGCGAGTGCTGGTCCAACAGATCGGCTGGGACGATCTCAACCCGATCCAGTAGATGTCCTATGCGCTCGTAGGAATCGTGTGAGGTCCGCCGCACGACTCCTACCACCTCGTATCCCTTGGATAGAAGTGACTCCGCCAGATACGAGCCGTCCTGTCCGGTAATTCCTGTAACGAGAGCCTTGGGCATCAATGTCACTCCTGACAGGGGGTTTGACACATTCCAGAATCCAGGCCTTGAAGCGGGGCCCGTCTGTTGCTAGGTTACTTCGCTTGCTGAGTCATTCGCACTTTGGTTGAGTCTTCGCATAGAAGTTGAGACAATATGGCACGGGTTTGCGACATATGCGGCAAAGGGCCCACGTACGGCAACAACGTGAGCCATGCCAACAACCGGACGAAACGTCGCTGGCAGCCGAATCTGCAGCGAGCACGAGTGCTCGTGGACGGAAAGCCACGGCGTATTCGCGTCTGCACTGGTTGCCTGCGGTCAAACCGGGTGGCGAAAGCGCCCAGGGGAGCTGCCCTCACCGACGCTCAGCTATGAAAAAGGGGACCACCGGGTCCCCATCTGTTGGACGAATCTGCAGCTTCCAAGCTCTCACTCAGACAGCAGCTCAATCCGTGCGATCTCAGCACCGTCACCCGGACGGTGGCCGAGCTTCACGATTCTCGTATAACCGCCAGGCCGACTAGCAAATCGCGGCCCGATTTCGCCAAACAGCCGACCGGCCGCTCTACGATCCTTGATGACCCGCTCCACCTGGCGCCGGGCGTGTAGGTCACCTCGGCGGGCCCACGTGATGAGCTTCTCAGCATAGGGACGTAGCTCCTTCGCTTTCGCCTCAGTTGTCACAACCCGATCATGTTGAAACAGCGAGGTCGCCATGTTCCGGAGCAGCGCCCTGCGGTGGCTGGCTGTGCGACTGAGCTGCCGTCCCTTCTTGCGGTGCCGCATGGTTCTACCCCTGTCCACCAACGTCAGGTTCGCCAGACCCGACTGCATCGACTGCCGAACCCGTCACTACCAGCTCCCCTTCCACCTCCTCCAGCTGCATGCCAAAGGCCAGACCCTCGCGACGCAACATATCTGCGATCTCACTGAGGGCCTTCTCACCGACGTTCTTGACCTTGAGCATGTCTTCTTCGGAGTGGCGAACCAGATCGCCCAGCGTGCTGATATTGGAGTTCTTCAGTGAGTTGATGGATCGCACGGAGAGACCACAATCATCGATGGGCTTGGCAAGCAAATCGCGCAACTGCGCACTGTCCCCCGCCAAGCCTTCGCCGGAGTCGCTTGCCAACGGCACCCGGCCAAACTCCACGAAGTACCGCAGGTGTTCCTGAAGCAGAGCCGCTGCGTAGGCAACAGCATCCTCCGGCTCGATCGCCCCGTTCGTCTCGACCGAGAGATTGACACTGTCGAAGTCAGTACGCTGCCCAACTCGCGTTTCAGCCACCGTGAAGTTAGCCCGTAGCACGGGGTTGTAGATCGCGTCGATCTTCACCAGATCTACCGGAAGGGAGCGATCATCCGGATGCTGCGAAGCCTCGACATAACCCCGACCTTTGTTGACGTACAACTCGCCGGTGATTTCCCGGTCCTCCTGAAGCGTGAACAGGACATGATCGGGATGAACGACTGTCACTGCCCCGTGCGCCTCCAGATTCTGAGCTGTGACTGTGCCGGCTTTGTCGACCTTGAGATGGAGTACAGCCTCGTCAACGTCTTCTGCCAGGACCAACGTCAGTGATTTCAGCCGTGCGATGATCTGATGGATATCCTCGACCACGCCAGGGACCGTTTGGTGTTCGTGCACGACCCCCTCGAGCCGGAAACCCCATACGGCAGTACCACGCAAGGAGGAAAGAAGCATTCGCCTCAGTGCATTGCCCAGCGTATGCCCGAAGCCGCGCTCGAGCGGCTGCAAGCGAAACTCGGCTGTATGCGGGACTTCCTCCCGCTTCGTCATCTCGACCACGTGGGGTCGAACCAAACCAGATAGATCGATCTTCATCATTATTTCGAGTAGAGCTCAACGATGAGTTGCTCTTGGGCGGCTATTGGGATCGTCTCACGAGTCGGCATTTCCGTCACTCTGCCAACCGCTTTGTCGGTATCCACCATGATCCACGATACCGGCGTTGCGCGAGACAGCGTCTCGAGAGATGCGCGCACTGCCGTCATGTCACGGCTCTTCTCTGCAATCTTCACTTCATCACTGGGGCGAACTCGGTAGGATGGGACGTCCACCGTCCTCCCATTGATCTCGACGTGGCGGTGCCGCACTAGTTGGCGCGCTGCCTTTCGGCTCGCGGCGAACCCCATGCGATGTACCACGTTGTCGAGCCGTGTCTCGAGAGCGATCAGCAAGTTTGAGCCCGTCACGCCCGGCATCTTGCGGACATTCTCGAACGTGTTTCGGAATTGCCGTTCCGATACGCCGTAAATGCGCTTGACCTTCTGTTTCTCGCGCAGCTGCTTGGCATAGTCCGAGAACTTGCGGCGGCGAGCCGCAGCTTGTCCGTGCTGTCCAGGCGCGTATTGCCTGCGCTCGACAGAACACTTCTCGGTGACACAACGAGTTCCCTTGAGAAACAGCTTCGTCCCCTCGCGGCGGCACAACTTGCAGGCAGGACCTGTGTAGCGGGCCATACTACACCCGCCTCTTCTTAGGTGGCCTGCAGCCATTGTGTGGAATCGGGGTCACGTCCCGAATCGACGCAATCTGCAGACCCGCGCTAGCCAGAGCCTGAATCGCCGACTCCCTGCCGGCACCCGGTCCCTGAACCCGAACGTGCACCCTGCGCACTCCGAGATTCAGCGCTTCGCGCGCACAGTTCTCGGCGGCGACTGTTGCTGCAAAGGACGTTGATTTCTTCGATCCCTTGAAGCCCGACTTGCCAGCCGAACCCCACACTATGGCGTTACCCCTGGAATCAGTAATTGTGACCAGCGTATTGTTGAACGTGGCAGTAACGTGGGCAATCCCCTCGGACTCCACCACCTTCTTGGTTCTTCTCGTACTCGAGCCTTTTACCTGTGCCATATGCTATTTCTTGACCGCCTTCTTCTTGCCGGCAATTGCGCGTCGGGGCCCCTTCTTCGTACGTGCGTTGGTGTGAGTGCGCTGACCTCGGACAGGTAGTCCGCGGCGGTGGCGAGTTCCGCGATAACTCCCGATATCCATGAGCCGTTTGACGTTCATGGCGATTTCGGTTCGCAGGGCACCCTCCACCTTGACATTGCGCTCGATCGCCTGCCGCAATCGCGCGACTTCGGAATCAGACAGGTCGCGTACCCTGATGTCACCATCCACTGCGGTTAGGTCCAGTATCTGTCTCGATGTGGGCTGGCCCACACCGTATATGTATGTGAGCGCTACCTCAATGCGCTTGTCGCGGGGAAGATCGACGCCGGCAATGCGGGCCATAAGCTATCCCTGCCTCTGCTTGTGCTTTGGGTTGCGCTTGCAAATAACCCTGGTCACACCTCTACGGCGGACCACTTTGCAGTGCTCGCAAATGGGTTTGACACTCGAACGGACTTTCACGGCAAGACCCCGGTCAGAATCTCAAGAGCCTCGGAATATAGATGGGACGTAAATGCAGCGCAAGTGAGGATTTACGGTGCGACCCGCACCTCCCTGAGACGCCACGCGTCGGCTATCCGTCGGAAACCCAAGAACACGGTTTCCTCTCTCTGTTCCGTGGTACCCTTGACCACGTAAACCCGCCGGAACTCGGCATATGCGTGACCGGCGGCGACCTCCTCGATGTCGCGCAGCGACAAGTCCCGCTCCTCAGCCATCTTGAGGTACTGTTCCAGGAGCTTCGCCGCCTGACTCGGTCGCAGCGAGGCTGAGGGCGCGATACCGGGCATACGCAGCCGCACGGTGTCGCTACCAGCCACCAGGTCGGCTACGCGATGGCCAAGCCACGCGTCCTGAGCCACCGCGACCGCCTGAGACAGCTCAGACTGAGCAAACAGCGCGTGGGACCACAATAGACAGCCCACAATCAACATCGCCCTCTTCGGGGCGGCGACACACTTCAGCTTCGCAACGGACATGTCGGCCACCTACTTACCTCATTTCTCTCCTGATACCCTGGTACACCTCAGCCGGGCATTTGGCTCGAGTGATCGGGCGCCCGACCACTAGGTGCGTAGCTCCGGCTCGAACCACAGTGGCCGGATCGGCAGTCCGCTGTTGGTCATCGGGAGCCGCCCCCACCGGTCTGATTCCCGGGACCACAATCCATGGTTCCGGCCCCAGCGCTTCCCTCAGGACCGCCACCTCCCAGGGGGAAGATACCACCGCATCCGCCCCCGCAGCGACCGCCATGATTGCCAGACGCGTTACTTCGCGACCGAGTTCCTGAGTCTCTTCCCGACCCACGATATTCCAGTACGCTGCCGCAGAGTGGGCTGTCAAGACCGTGACAGCAGCGATCTTCAAACCCCCGCTTGCCGCTCGCGCAGCCGCCACCATGGCGGGACCACCCAGCGCATGTACCGTCACCAAATCCACCCCGAGGTCAGCCGCTGACCGGACCGCTCCGGCCACTGAATTGGGGATATCGTGCCACTTGAGATCGAGAAAGACGTTGATTCCCCTCGCCTTGAGCTCGCTGACCAATCCGGGTCCATCCTCGACGAACAGCATCGGCCCGATCTTGGCCCACTCGAGTCCGGGTAGATCATCTACCAGCCGCAGGGCCAGAGTGGTGGACTCGAGATCCAGCGCTACAATCAGCTCAGCCACGCGCACTCCAAGCTGCCGCCAGCCGTTGCGGTACCCGGGGATCGGCCAGCGCGGCCGTTCCGACACCCACCAAGGATGCGCCGGCCACCAAATACTGATCTACATCCTCGATCGTCCTGACTCCTCCCAGCCCCACGATCGGGAGTCCCGTTCTCTCATGGACCCTGCGGGTCGCGAGCACTCCCACCGGCAACAGCGCGGGCCCACTTATTCCACCTTTGCCGAACCCGAGCCGGGAAGCAGGTATGTCATCTCCGTTGCGCAACCGAAACAACGTGCCTGGGATGGTATTGACCAGCGCGAACCCGTCCGCCCCAGCAGCCGCACAGGCCTCAGCTGTTCCCTCCAGGTCGGGCTGACTGGGCGCCAACTTCACTATCAGTGGCTTGCTGGTGCAATCGCGACACCGTTGGACTAGATCAGTCAATACCCCCATATCAGTCGCGAATTCCTCGTTCCCCCTCTCGGTGTTGGGGCATGAGACGTTGAGCTCGAAAGCAGTCACTACCGAACGCTCATCGAGCCGTGCGACCACCTGTGCGAAGCGCGCTGCACTAAGACCGACCACGTTTACAATGACACGAGCTATTGTCAGGTGCTGCTCTAGCCACGGCAGCGCAGTCTCTGCCACGAAGTCTATCCCCGGATTCGCCAGGCCGACCGCGTTCATCATGCCGCCGGCGAATTCGGCCAGACGCGGAGCCGAGTGTCCAAGCCGCGGTTCCACGCTGACCGCCTTGGTGACTATTCCCCCCAACCGATCTAGGTCGATAAGGCCGGCTACCTCCCTGCCAAATCCCGCTGTTCCCGCAGCAAGTAGGATTGGATTCTGGAAGGTCGTGCCAAACACGGTTATCGGCCCGCTTCTAGGCTTCACCGTTTCCTCAGTTCGCTTCGCCGCCCCGCGAGCAGTGTTCTCAACGAGTCTTCCATCACGGTGTACTCGTCCCCCACAATCCCCTGCAGTGCCAGTGTGTAAGGTGACGTCGGATACCTGGTGTACGCCAATGCTAGCAGTGAATCGGACCTGGCTGGGTCCAACACCGCCGCAGCGATCAACGCCTTGGGCGCGATTGCCGAACGGGGGAACACGACCTGGAGGCGGCAGAACAGAGCGGCGGCGAGGCCTGGTGCTCGGACCACATCCCGTAGTCCTTCTGCAGCCAAGAACATCTCCAGATCGCGCTGATCGGCCGCCATGGCAACACCTCCAGAGACCTGCCTGTCACGTGTCAGGGCAACAGCGTCCGCAGCACTCCGCAGAATCAGCACTGACCGCTCTCCCGAGCTCGCCTCAGTGCCACCCTCGACTACGGCCAGCTCCAGCGAATCTGCCAGCCAACCGAGTTCGTCGAGATCGCCTGTTATTCTAGCTCGCGCCAAGATCCGCTGCACCTTGGCGACGCGCGCCGCAGTTGAATCCGAGCCGGTAGTTTCGGCCTGTTCGAATCGACTGATGGCTGCTGCCCACCTGTTGCGTGCGACCCACCGCAGCCCGTCGCCGAGCAGAAGCCGGGCGCGCTCACTCGGCGTCAGCTCGCTCTGTTGCAGAACTAGATCAACCAGCGCTGAAGCCACATCTGGATAGAAATGCCCCACGGTATCCAGGGCCTGACGCCATTGCTGCTCGTCGTATGCCGACTCGATTCGTGCCATGAGCGCTGACCGAGCAGAGTCTGGGCGTGCCAACCGAGTGAAGGCAACAGCCTTGTCAAATGCGGCAGCTTGCCCGCTCACTGCACCCAACTCTGCCAGCGCTTGCTCGTACGCTCCTGCCGCCAGTAGTGCTCGCCCCCGCCAGAGCCTCGCGGGCTGTGCCCACAACGTATCACGGTAGTCCACGAGTGGAGCGAGTGCCTCTACTGCCAAGCCATACTCACCAGTCTCACAGTAACAGCGCCCAAGCTGCAACGTGGCGCGGAACAATGTGACGGAGTCAGAGGTGAACGCGATGGCCTGTCTCAATGGTGTGATCGCTCGCGAACACTGTTCACTAGCAGCCAGCGCCAAACCCTGCAGTAGCAGTGCATCGTCCCGGTATCTGCTGTCGGGGTATTGGGTCGCGACCGACTCGGCTTTCACGGCCGCTTGTGACCACAACGAGTGTGCCTCCCCGATACGCCCCTCGCGCTCCGCCTTGTGCGCCTCTTTGACGAGCTGATTGGCATTGTAGAGACCGTTGAAATAGGCGCAGCCCGCAAGCGCCCCCGCTGCGAATACCCCGAGCAGCAGGATGCCGTGGCACCTCATCTTCCAGCCAGTACCTTGTCCTCGTAACGGTGGAGGTATGCTTCAATCCCAGCGGCCAGGGCATCTGCAAGCTGCTGCTGACCAGTAGCGGATGAAAGGAAAGCCGCGTCTCTTCGGTTGGTGGCAAAACCGGTCTCAACCAAGATCGCCGGGCGGCGGGCGGCGTTCAGGACCGTGAACGGCGCCTGTGAGACACCTCTGTTTCTGCCTGGATGCACCTTGGCACCGGCCTCTTGAACCAGTTCCGCCAACGACGCCGATTCCCTGAGGTACTCGTTGGTGTGCAAGTCTTTGTAGATGAAAGCCAGTGGATCGTCGTCGGCAAGTGCCTCCTCCGGCTCATAGCGTAGGGCGTCATTCTCCATCTGTGCCACCCGCTGCGCTTCTGCTGTGCGGGCCTCGTTCAGGAAATACGTTTGCAGACCACTGACATTCTCATACCCTGGCGTCGGATTCAGGCTGTTTACGTGAATGCTCACAAACAGATCGCACTCGTGAGTACACACCGGGGCCCGATTCCCCAGCTTCACGGTTGCGTCTGTAGTACGCGTCAGGATGACCTCAATTCCTTTACGCTCCAAGGCGTCCCGCAGCCGAGTCGCTATGGCGAGCGTGATGTGCTTCTCTTTCACGCTCCTTGGCAGGTAACGCCCGGGATTGCCTGGGTCCGCCCCTCCATGACCCGGGTCCACAACAACCTTGTGTGTCATCCGAAAACCGCTGCGAGCAGCGGCACTGCCCGGTCTGGGTGCTGAGTAGGTGGCTGTGGGCTGAGGAACCGGAGTTGCTAGGACCGGTGTCAGACGCGCCTCTTCAAAACGGCCCGCATACGGGTCGTAGCTATAGCCTTCATGGAAGATCCGTGGGATCACACTGGTGAGCCACTGGAGCGGCACGAAAATCGTGTCGCGAGCCACGTATGCTCCACCGACAAGGGGAACGACACGACCCTGGTAGACGAACACGGCGCCGTCCAAGAGAAAGCGAAACGGCTGGTCCGCGAATGCCACCACGGCCCAGTCTCCGTCGAGGGCAACCGCGTCTCCGAAGTAGTCCAGGAAGTAACCGACGGCAGCGAAGAACCTGGCGACCTGCCTCCAGCCGGTTGACGACCGCTCGAAGATGTAGGCGGTGCCGGCCTCAGCCATCACCTGGAAGGAACTCTTGCCCGGGGTGACCGGGTTGTCGTCGTCGTCCGAACAGCCCCAGAACGAGGCCAGGGCGATCAGGATCAGGATCATCCAGGTCCAGCGTCTCTGCATGTCTCGCGCTCCTTGTGCGGACCGTCCGGTCCGGTTGCGAGTCGATACTCGTTCCTTATCAATGGCCATCATTATACACATACAGCCCATCTTATCAAGCCCTTTTTTCTAATATCAATAGCTTTCCTATAGTTAATCTCTCTAGTGCTCATTATAACAATATCCTGACCACCAGGCTCCTGAAAGCAGCTTGGCGGAGCCTCACGTCCTCCCTCTGGCCAACAAATGGAGCGGCGGAAACCCGCTTTTTTTCTACTGGGGTCAATTTTCACCGATCGCGCCCTGCCACGGACCCCTTCGTGCTCAGAATAGCTGCGTTTCTGGGGTAAA
>Ga0209536_100005565_pt1 | contig 19518 bp, 16 predicted proteins | sample DeeMarSeWOR28_12_FD_187461 | JGI IMG/M metagenome (GOLD analysis project Ga0209536, IMG submission 187461) | Marine sediment microbial communities from White Oak River estuary, North Carolina - WOR-2-8_12 (SPAdes) (version 2) | ecosystem: Environmental > Aquatic > Marine > Intertidal zone >...
CGCTGGCAAAAATCGCCCGGGCCAGGTTAAAAGCCAAAGAAGAAAATTACAAAGACGCTATCAAAGAAGCGGAAAACGCGATAAAAGATATCCCCAAATCCTCCGTGCCGGACAAAAAACAAGCCACCGTGGAAGGATATCTAACATTAGGCGATATTTATAAAGAAGCGGATATGTATGACGAGGCCCAGTCAGCCTATCAACAGGTTCTGGAGGTTGAGTGCTTTTGTGTTCGAATCGAACTCAGTTTCGAATGCGAGCGTGACATAGTTTGGCTCGAAAGGCTTCTCCTTGTCGGGATGGACAAGCTTCAGACCGTCAATTCTTGTCGAGTCGGTTGCGATCTTGTAGGTGCCCCCGTCGGCGGCGACTGAGAGCGTCGAATTGGCGATACCGGACAATTGCATTTCCTTCGGGAACGATCCGAACATGACGCCAAAAGGAAGGAGTTTTTCAAGATCGACATTGCTCGCCGATACGGTGGCGTTCAGAGGCTGTGTCGATTTCTCATTCATCGGCAAAACGCCGTTCGAGACGCTGATCCGGCCGAAACTCGCGCTGGCCTTGATCGAATCGACAGCCACAAAGTTGTCTTTTGTATTGACGTCAACGACAAAATCTATGTTGGCCAGCGGTTCGGAGACGCTTGGGGCGTCTTGCGAACTCAAGCTAAGGTTCTTGATCTGTGCCGAGCCGGACGCTGCGACTTTGTCGTCCTTGATAGATATCTGACCGCTTTCGGCAAGTTCGCCTGAGAGGCGATACTTGCCCATGTCTATGAACTGGCCCAGCTCTGATTGGAGTTTCGCCAGGTCTGCCTGAGCATCGTACGTGAGCGCTTCGATTCGGCCCGTACATCTGACCATGGCAAAGGGAGCCGTGACATCCAGCTTGTCGAAAATTATGCCGGCCTTGTCCGATGAAACAAGCGCCTCGGCGGTTATGGATTCGGACAGCGCGGCCTTCTTGCCCTCGACCGTGCCCTCCAATCCGGCGACCATCGCATTGGCTCGTATTTGTCTTTTTCCTGCCTCAGTTGAGGTCGCGACATTGCCTGTAAGCCGGCCGGAAGTGACCTGTGTGCCCTCTTTGAGTCCCAGGGTCTTGGGCATCTGGGACAAGACGGCAGCCAGGTCACAGTCGAAGTCGCCTTTCAGGTCGTAACTTGAATCGGCCCCCAGGAAATCGCCGGCGCTTTTGAAACTGGTCGGAACCGTTCCGGTCGCGGCGACCGAGGCGAAGTCACTTTCGATTTTCAGAGTATCAACACTTATCGTTTCCTTGCCCTGGCTGAGCTCGACAGTTACATCCAGCACGGCAGTCCGAAGCCGATCGCCTTTAAGTTGGGCGGCCGTCACGTCGAGGTCCTTCGCTTTGATGCCCGTTGTAAGACTCTCGAATCGACCGTCCTTGATCCGGCCTTTCGTGGTGCCATCAATAATGCCTTTGGCGTCCACCTCGACACTCATCAATGCGAAAATAGGGCCAAGAGATTCGAGATCGAGATCCTTGACTTCGATGGTCAGATCGCCGCTTGTGCCCTCGAGACTCCAGTCTTTCCTTGCCTTTGTGGTGACGTTTCCTGCCGCCTTGATGTGGGCGGTCTTGTCGGCCCTGGCCACAACCATGTTCAGGTCGAAATCTGATCGCTCACCCGGCGGTTGAAGATCGATTCTTGAGTTTATCTGAGAAAGCTCAACGGTTCCGGTTTTGGGATCAGTGACCTTCACGCTGCCGTTGTTGAGAACAAGGTCAAGGTTCTTGATCGGCAGCGCGACGGATCTTGATTCTGCAGGGGCGGCCTGCGGCCGGCTCGTCTTACTGCCGGGCGTATCGCGCAGATCTTTGAGATGCACCTCCACGCGTGGCCTGTCAATCACCGTTTTACCCAGTGACAAGTTGCCCGTAAGGATCGAGCCGTACGCTGGTTTTGCCGAGACCTGCTCAACCTCAACCCAGATACGACCTGCATGGTCATTGAAGCTCAGATTCGCGACCTTGATGCCCTTTAGCCAGCCCATTGACAGATCGGCGAAATCCGCTTTACCGGCAATCGCACCGTTGATCCTGGCCAGTATTATCCGGCGGCCCTTCTCGGACGATATGAACGCCGGCATCAGCAATACCACCAGCACGATCATAACGACTATTAGCGCTAATGCCAGCTTGAGTACCTTTGTAACGGTCCTCTTCCGCGGCTTGCTTTTGGAGGTTCTTTCAACTCGCATCACTTCGGCCCCCGCAATAATATTGGCACATCTTCACACAAGAGAAAACCGCACGCAATTGGCGCCGGGCAAACCTGTGACTCGTGGGTATCTTCCGACAAATCAGTCGAGCATTATTTCGGCCGATTTGCTCTTGATCAGCTCGTCCACTTTGTCGGCGTACTTCTTGATTATGTCGTCGACCTGCTTTTTGCCCTTTTCAAGGTCGTCTTCGGTGATGACCTTGTCTTTCTGCTGCTTTTCAAGTAGCTTGTTCGCTTCTCTTCGTATGTTGCGAGTGGTAACCTTTGTTTGCTCGCCGGTGTGTTTGGCCTGCTGGACAAGCTGCCCTCGTCTTTCCTCGCTGAGCGCCGGGATATTGAGTCTGATTATTTTGCCGTCAACGATCGGTGCGATACTCAGGTCACTGGCCTTGATCGCCTTTTCAATCTCTTTGATGGAAGACGGATCGAACGGCTTGATCACAATCATATCCATCTGCGGCGTTGCCAGCGTAGCCATCTGTTTGATAGGCGTGGGCGTTCCATAGAAATCGGCCTTTATGTTTTCAACCAGCCCGGTCGAAGCCCTGCCGCTGCGGATGGTTTTCAACTCGCCCTGGAGGATCTCGAGAGCTTTCTTCATTTTGGATTCGGTGTCCGCGACTATCTCTTTAGTAGGCATCTTGTCAAATCCTCAATGTTAAATGCTAAACCCTAAATCCTAAACAATATCGAAGGTTCAGAATCCTAACGTTCAAAAGAGAGCATACGACCTGCTGTTTTGAATTTCGATATTTGAATTTTGAATTTTGAATTTGTATAGGATTTAGAAATTAGAATCTAGAGTTTCTTCCGTTTTACGAGCCACGAATCAGTGTGCCGACGCGCTCGCCACAAACAGCCTTTGTGATATTACCCTTTTCGAAAATGTTCAAAACAATAATCGGGATGTTGTTGTTGCTGCAAAGACTTATCGCCGCCTGATCCATAATCTTGAGCTTCTTCGTCAGAACCTCGTCATAGGAAAGCTCGTCAAAAAGCCCTGCGTCCGAATGTGTCAGGGGATCGTCGCTGTAAACGCCGGCGACCTTTGTCGCCTTTATGAGCAGATCAACTTCGAGTTCGGCGGCTCTCAGAGCGGCGCAGGTGTCGGTAGTAAAGAATGGATTTCCCGTTCCTCCGGCCAATATTGTGACTCTGCCGCGGTCGAGGTGGTGAAAGGCCCTTCGGCGAATGAACGGCTCGCACATCGCCGGGACCGCTATTGCGCTGAGGACCCTGGTAGGCTGGCCGATCTTCTCAAGTGTCTCCTGAAGCGCGCAGCCATTGATGATGGTGGCCAGCATTCCCATATAGTCGGCGGTGTTCCTGGGTATGTGGCTTGTCTGCGAGAAGCTCTCGCCGCGCAAAAAGTTCCCTCCGCCTACCACGATGGCCACCTGCGGCCCCAGCTTGCAAATATCCGCTATCCTCTCAGCGATGGACTCCAGCGCCGGGCCGTCAATTCCAAACTGGTTGGGCCTACAGAAACTCTCGCCCGAAAGCTTCAACAGCACGCGATGATATTTGCTCTCTGCCATTTGCATGAACCAGAGATCAAGAATCAAATATCAAGTATCACAATTGCGGAATCGCCTTCGGCGAGTCTCATTCAACGGAGCCTCGCCAGAGGCGGGCTCATGAGTTTTGATATCTAATCTTCGATTCTCAGTTTTCCAAAGGCCTGTTATCCGAGTTCAAATCGGACAAACCTCGTTATCTTTGCCCGGCCGCCGGCCTCTTTGGCGGCGCTGGCAAGGACCTGTTCAACCGTCTTGCTGTCGTCCTTGACAAATGCCTGACGAAGAAGGCAATTCTCAGCGAAGAACTTCTTCATCTTGCCTTCCACTATCTTATCGACAATCTCGGCGGGCTTATTCTTAACTTGATCGGCAAAAATGGCCTTCTCCCGCTCAATTGTCTCGGGATCGATCTGATCTTCATCCAGCGTCAAAGGCTTTGTCGCCGTCACGTGCATTGCGATATCGCAGGCCGTCTGCTTGATCGACTCGGCGTCAGCCGTTGCATCGTCGCCGGTCTCGATCTGGACCATTGTCCCGACTTTACGGTTGAAGTGAACGTATGTGCTGATAAGCCCGGGACCGTCGAGCTTGTATTTCGCGTAGTCACCCACCTCGGTCTTCTCGCCGGTCTTGCTTACAATCTCGGTCAGAAGATCACTGAACTTCCTGCCATCGATCGCGGTCGCAAGGACGTTTTCAGCGCCTTCGTCAGCCGTGCAGGCCAGTGCGTAGTCGGCCAGAGTTTGCGCAGTGGCCACAAAAGCGTCACTCTTGGCCACAAAATCCGTCTCGCAGCAAAGTGTCGCTAAGACAGATGTCTTACCGTCGTCGCAGCTCTTGCTAACAACCAGACCTTCGCTGGTAGCGCGTCCCGCTCGCTTGGCCAGAGTGGCAAGGCCCTTCTTTCTCAACAAATCCATTGCCTGCTCGATGTCTCCGTCAGTTTCCTGGAGTGCCTTCTTGCAGTCCATCATTCCCTGCCCGCTCATCTTCCGCAGCTCCATAACCATCGCTGCTGAAATATCCGCCATATCAAAGACTCCTAATCACTCATGGTTCGTGGATTGGTGTTTATATATTACACAGGCCGACAGCGGCGCCGCCGACCGAGTGCCGAGAAATCCTACTGCGCCCACTGTTCTACTGGGCCAGCGGTTGCTCGGTTTGACTTTCCGATGAGATCGCCTCTGTTGCAGGTGCGGCCGGCGCGGTTGGAGCCGCGGGCGGTGCCGCGGACGCCGGGGTCTGCTCAGCGGTTGCTGCAGCACTGGGTCTCTCTTCGCGGGCCCGTGCCGCTACCGGCCTCCTGGAACGAACGCGTCTGGGCCGCTGGGGAGCTGCCTCCTGGCGAACCGTAGTCATCGTCTTGCCTATCGCCACGGCGTCGGCCAGCTCGTTGAGTATCAGGTCGACCGCTCTGATGGAATCATCGTTTGCCGGAATCGCCACGTCCACCGTGTCGGGGTCCGAGTCGGTATCGAGAAGCCCCACCGTGGCAATCTCCAGCTTCTTGGCTTCCCTCAGGGCGAGATATTCTTTTTTTGCGTCGACCACGATCACAGCACCGGGCAGGCGGGACATGGCCCTGACGCCCTGGAGGTTAGCTCGTATCTTTCGCATCTCGCGTTTGAGTCTTGAGGCCTGCTTCTTGCTTTCGCTGTCGAGTGTTCCGTCTTCAGCCATGGCCTCCAACTGCTCGAGCCTCTGCAGTCGGGACCTTATCGTCCTGAAATTCGTGAGCATTCCGCCGAGCCACCTTTGGGAAACGTAATGCATCCCGCACTTTGCGGCAACGGCTTCAACCGCCTTTTGGGCCTGGCGCTTCGTGCCAACGAAGACGACATCCTTGCCGGAGGATACCACCTCGAGAATCAGCTTTTTGGCTATCAACAACCCCTTTAGGGTGCTTTTGACATCAATAATATGGATATTTCCACGCTTTGCAAAAATGAAAGGAGCCATCTTCGGATTCCACCGGCTGGCGCCGTGCCCGAAATGCACACCTGCGTTGATGAGTTTCCTTGCCAGCTCTTTAGCCACAAAATATCTCCGAACAATTTTCAAAACCTGAGCTTATACTTTTCATACAAACAGACGAACTAAGGAAATTAATGCAATTCGGACGATATGTCAAGAATTTATGTTGAGATTTTTTCCGCCGCATTCGGACCTGATTCTCGCCTTCAGCCCGGTCTCCGCCTATCTCGCCTGCCCCACCAGAGCAGACGAATAACCCCCGCCCCCCTGCTTGATCGCCTTACGCTCGCCCACCACCCCAAGGGCCGATAATTTGGGGCCTTTCTCAGTACCAGATCGTGATTATGATGTTAGGCTCGACCTTCTTGCCCACGACGTCGCCTGTGACAACATTCGTTCGTTTCACTATGACATCCGGGTTCTTTTTAAGCCAAAGGGCGATCTGCTCTTCAAGAAAGGTGATCGCACCAGCGTGCAGTTTCGTGAAGAACGTCTTCATGCCCACTATGCGGTCTGTGGAGGCTATTCTCTCGGTCGATTTTTCGCCTTTCAAAGTCGATCCGCTCGGTTTTGCCGCCGGCCGCGGGGCCGCAGCTTTTGGTGCCGGGGCGGTGCCTCCACCCAGATCCAGGGGCGCATGTGAAACGCCGCTTTCACCCGGGCCGATATTGTCAAAAGGGATCGGCCCGTCGAGGGAGATCGGTTCGTTGAGGTTTTGAGGGCCAAGATTGCTGAGATCAAGATTGTCCATAGACTGTCCCTTAACTAAGAATCAAGTTCCGGTAATTGCACTGGGGATGAACTGCGACCGACAATCAAACAAAGACAACAGCATGATCTGAATGGAGATACCATCATTCTTATGCTTGTCCTCATCGAGCCTTGTTAAGTTCTGCTCTCGGCTTGTCCTAGTTAGCCCTTTGCCTTTTGAGTTGGCTCGGGCTTACGGGCTTTGCGCCTTACCTTTTCCGGTACCGGTTACTTTGCCCCGGCTCCGGATGCGCCCGAGTCTGCCTTCCCGTCCTTGTCTGCAGCCTTGATCTTCGCCTCGGCGTCAGCTTTGGCCTTGTCGGCCTCTGCCTTGGCTTTGTTGGCTTCGGCCAGTGCCTTGTCCGCGGCAGCCTTGGCCTGCTCTGCCTCCTCCTTTATCTTCTCAGCCTCGGCTTCGACCTTCCTGAGTTCTTCTTCAGCATTGGCGGCTCGCTCGTTCGCCTCTCTGACGTCGACTTGAGCCTGTGCCTTTTCAACCTCGGCCTCGAGTCGGGATTGTTCGGCATCATAGACAGTCTTCTGACGTGATCGCTCGCTTGCCTTGAGGCCGAATGGATCGGTAATCATTTCACCCAGGCCCCCGGGGGTATCGGGTTCGTGCTTTCTCTGCACTTCCTTCATCACTTCCTCTTTTGGTCTGCCGCCGGTGGAAATGGTCGGAGTCAGTATGAACAACGTCTCTACCGCACGCTGCTCGGTATCTTCGCTGGAGAACAAGAAGCCAATAAGAGGTATGTCCTTCAATATGGGGATGCCGCGCACCACGGCGTACTCCTCGTTTTTTCTGATCCCGCCGATTATAAGACTCTCACCCTGTCGAATGCGGTTGTTCTTGTTCGTGATTTCCTTCGTCGTAATGATCGGCACCTGCTTTACACCTTCGGGGGTGTTCTTCGAGCCAAGCTGTATGGTGGTTTCCAGGCCTATGTACTCGTCCGCAAAGACATGGGCTGTAACCTCGAGCGAATCGATCACGTCCTCATATTCGGTCTTGGTTTCTATATAGTCCGACTGCGTCGATCGCATAGTCATCCTGTCCAGCGGAACCTTCTGCATCGATGAAACCTTGGCTGTTCCCCCGTTGACCACCTCGAGCGTCGGGTTCATCAGAATCTTCAGATAGCCTCGCGATTCGAGCAGGTCGATCAGGACTGTGAAAGAATGTCCTATTTTAGCCTGTTCCAAGAACCCGATGTTGAGACCCATTCTCGATCGCGCCACCTCTCTCATCGAGGCTCCGGGGAATGCGGGAAGAAATTCGTCTTCGAGCACAAGCTCGCGAACGTCGGCCCCGAAAGCTGTCCCGCCGGGCTTCATCGTAACGGACTCACCGAACAGGTTCTCAATCGCTATGGTTGTCTCCCTATCGAAAGTCATGTCCGCGTAGACTTCAGAGATCAGGCAGTCTATTTTGACCTGAATCGGGGGGACATCCACCTCATTGAGGACCTCCAGCACTGCCTCGGCGTCCTGCTGAGCCGGACACCTTACTATCAACTGATTCGTATGAGGTTGGCTGGAGACCGTGTAGTCCACCAGTTTTGTTTCTTTGCCCTTCTTGTCGAAGAGCTTTGTCGCAAATTGCTCGTGGATGATCTTTTTCAACTCATCCGAGGTATGGTGCCTGCAAGCGTAAGAGAGCTTCCACTCCGACGAACCGCCCACTACTTGCTCGAAGATCTTAGGGGGAGAGGTATAGGCCTCAGGCAAAGGGACATTCGGATCTTCGGTTAGATTGATCTTGAGACCGTTGAGAGTCGCTTCGGCCTCGTGTTCGGTATCGGTTTGGGCACGGACGTCCCCCGTTTCGCCAATCCAAAATACAAGCGCGACACCCAGCACTCCGATCAGCCACCGGCTGCGGCCTTTTTCAATGCTACCGATCATAATCTTGCGATCGCCTTCTTGATCCCAACCCCGACAAGCTGTTTGCTTCTGGCCAAGCAACCCCTTCCTGAGTACAGACGGGATACTATGTCATGATATTGCATATTTCTTTATCGTCAACTATATTAACATAAAATTAGGGAAAATGGTTCCTTTTTGGGGGAAATCGCACAGTAAATTGATTCTCCAAGGTTATGGGAGCAAGAAAACAGGAAATTACGGTTGGTTTTGTATCTCTAGGCTGTCCGAAGAACACTGTCGACAGCGAAAGATTATTGGCCCAGATAGCCCAGGCGGGCTTTGCTATCACTTCTCAGTCCTGTAATGCCGACGTTGTAGTTGTAAATACCTGCGGTTTTATCGCTCCCGCCGAGGCCGAGTCACTCGAAGCTATCAGGCGCGCCGTGGACTGCAAGCTCAGCGGTTGGGTAAAAAAAGTGGTTGTCGCCGGCTGTCTCGGCGAAAGATTGGGCTCGCAGCTTCTCGAACGGGTAAACGGCATCGATGCCATTGTCGGCCTTGACCAGCGCGATAGCATTGCCGAGATAATCCGCAATGTCCTTTCCTGCGAAGTGGCCGGCTGGCAACCGGTCACGAAGGCCGTCGAGCCGCGCGCCGACAGAGTCCCCGATGACAGGACCAGGCTCCTGATCACTCCGGGACATTGGGCTTATCTGCGCATCAGTGAGGGCTGTGATCGCCGGTGCTCCTACTGCACAATCCCGCAGATCAGAGGCACGTTCAGGAGCAAGCCTCTCGAGCTCGTGCTCGCCGAGGCGACCGAACTGGCCTGTGCCGGCGTTCTTGAATTAAACCTGATAGCCCAGGACACAACATACTACGGGCGCGATCTGAAGCTCAAGAACGGACTGCCTTCTCTGGTCCGGGAGCTTGAGAAAGTCTCCGGGGTCGAGTGGATCAGGCTGATGTACCTATACCCGACGGGGATAGACGCCGAGCTGATTGAAACCATCGCAACCAGCAATAAAATTGTCCGTTATCTGGACATCCCGTTACAGCACGTCACCGACAGAATACTAAAGTCGATGCGCCGGCCCGATACTCCGGATGCAATCCGCCGCCTGATCGAGAACCTCAGATCCGCCATGCCCGACATCGTGCTGCGGACGACACTGATGGTCGGCTTCCCAGGCGAAACCGAGCAGGACTTCGATGAGCTTCTGCAGTTCGTCAAGTGGGCCGAGTTTGATGCGCTGGGGTGCTTCGAATTCTACCCCGAGTCGGGCACCGACGCGGCAGAAATGCCTGCTCAGGTCGCCGACGAAGTCAAACAGCAGCGTTTCGACGAACTGATGCTGACCCAACAGAAAATCGCATTCGCCAAGAATGAAAATCGAGTTGGCGCCAGACTCAGGTGTCTGGTTGACTCGCTCGACGAAAAAGGTCTTGGTCGCGGGCGCTTCTACGGCCAGGCCCCCGACATCGACAGCGTCTGCATCATAGAGAACTGCTCGGCAGCACCGGGACAGTTCGTCGATGGCAGAGTTGTCACCACGCAGGACTACGACCTTCTCGTCGAGCAAGTTTAGTGTTGAAATATATGCCCAAAAAAGTAAACTTCCAACTATGCTGCAGCTTATCCCTAACATCTTGACTCTTGGCCGGCTTGTTCTGACCGTTGTCTTTCTGATCATGATTCTGCTCGCCCCGCGATACTACGCCGACGGCGAGGTGCCGTTCTGCGGTCTTCTAGATGTCGCCTTCATCATCTTTATCGTCGCCGGTCTGACCGATATCGCCGACGGGATAGCGGCCCGCCGGTTGAACGTCACCAGCAAGTTCGGGCGAATGGTCGATCCTCTGGCCGACAAGATTCTGGTCTGCGGGGCATTCGCCTGCTTCGCGCTGATCCGCGAGCCGAAACTCTTCGGCCTGGGGCCCGGCGCGCTGGCCGTCATCCACTGGGGGACACTTGTTATTCTGGCTGCACGAGAGATCTATGTGACCGTCCTCAGGCACGTCGCCGAGGCCCGCGGTGTCAATTTCGCCGCGACCGCTTCGGGCAAGATCAAGATGTTCCTTCAATCGTTCGCGATCGGCACTGTTGTTATGAGGATGGCTCACGTCCAGGACGCCACCTGGGGATACTGGTTCACATCGGTGGTCTTCACAGCGATGCTGATAATGACCGTCATCTCAGGAATAAGGGCGACCAGACGTCCGCACGGTCAGAAATCAACCTGATAAGGAAAGATGCTCGTGAAATATCAAATGTCACATATCACATGTCACCATAGTGCAGTCTCGGCAAGCCGGGCTGACCTCCTTAGCTCTGCAATTTGCATTTATGTCTTGGCATTCGGCTCTTTGTCAGTCTCCGCGAAAACAGCGGTCGAGGAGGAATTCCTGCCGCCTCTCGCCGAGGGCAAGACATGGAAACTCACCTGGAGCGATGAATTCGATGGAACGAAAATCGACGAATCCAAGTGGGAGATCATGGGCGATTGGAAACGCCGGGACGGCTTCTGGGTCAAGGAAGACTCCTACCTGGACGGCAAAGGAAACCTTGTGCTTCGTACGAAAAAAGACGAAGACAGATACACCTCTGGCGCCGTGCGCACTAAGGGCAAATTCGAACACGCATTTGGCTACTGGGTCTGCCGATGCAAGTTCCCCACTCAGGAAGGTCACTGGCCTGCATTCTGGCTTCATACCGACTCCGTCGGCAAGGTCGGTAACGAAGGCAGAGACGGCACGGAAATCGACATCATGGAAAAACCCTGGCGCACCGATAAGATCACCCAGAACCTCCACTGGGACGGCTACGGCAAAGCGCACAAAAGCGCAGGGAGCGGCCAGATTACAATCCCCGGCGTAAGTGAAGGTTTTCACACGTTCGGTCTATACTGGACGCCAGAGCAATACGTCTTCTACGTTGACGGCAAAGACACATGGCGAACCAGCGCCGGCGGCGTCTCGCAGGTGCCCGAGTACGCAAAACTCACCGAGGAAATCGGCGAGTGGGGCGGCGACATAACCAAGGCCAAACTGCCCGATTACTTCACCATCGATTATGTCCGCGTTTACGAGACAGTCGAGAAAGATGAGCCGGCGGCACGCAAAGAACTCATCCGCCAAGCCGTCGGCGTCAAGCCATCGGACCGCCAACTTGCCTGGCAGCAGCTCGAATTCATCGGCTTTGTCCACTTCGGCGTCAACACCTTCACCGGCCGCGAGTGGGGCACCGGCAAGGAAGACCCTGCGATCTTCAACCCTGAGAAGCTCGATACGGACCAGTGGTGCCGGATGATGAAGGCGGCGGGGATGAAGCAGGTCATCCTGACCGCCAAGCACCACGATGGCTTCTGCCTCTGGCAGAGCCGCTACACCGCTCACTCGGTTGCGTCCAGCAAGTGGCGCAGCGGCAAAGGGGACGTCCTGCGCGACCTGGTCGAATCCTGTCGCAAGCACGGCCTGAAAGTCGGAGTATATCTGTCCCCGGCCGATCTGTACCAGATCGAGAATCCCGCAGGCCTGTACGGCAACCTGAGCAAATACACCGAAAGGACGATCCCGCGCCCGGTGCCGGGGCGCCCATTCCGCGACAAGCGAACGTTCAAATACGTCGTCGATGATTACAACGAGTACTTTCTGAATCAGTTGTTCGAGCTGCTCACCGAGTACGGGCCGATCCACGAGGTCTGGTTCGACGGCGCGCATCCCAAACGCAAGGGCGGCCAGACCTACACTTATGCCAACTGGTACGCAATGATCCGGGCCCTTGCGCCTCAGGCTGTCATATTCGGCAAAGGCCCCGACGTGCGGTGGTGCGGCAACGAAGCCGGACGCGCAAGGGCCGCCGAGTGGAGCGTCATTCCGATAGAGGCACCTGTGGACAAATTCACCTGGCCCGACATGACGGCCCAGGACCTCGCGAGTATAGACAAGCTCCGAGGTACTCTGGAAAAAGGCGGCTACCTCCACTGGTATCCCGCCGAGACCGACACTTCTATTCGCCACGGCTGGTTCTGGCGCGATGAAAAGCAGCAGGTCAAGACCACCGAGCATATCGTCGATATCTGGTACAACTCCGTCGGAGGCAACAGCGTCCTGCTGCTCAATATCCCCCCCAACAGCGACGGGCTATTCGCCGAGCGCGACTGCAAAGTCCTGACAGAAGTAGGCAAAATCATCCGCGAGACATTCAAGACGGACCTAGCCGCCGGCGCCAAAGCGACTGCATCAGCGGCCCGCAGCAGTCAATACAAAGCCGCCAACGCCATTGACGGAGACACGGATACATGCTGGATGGCCCCCGACTGGACCACGCAGGCCGAACTGACAATCACACTGGCCGGCGAAAGAACCTTCAACCGCATAGTGCTCCAGGAACAAATCCGCCACTACGGCCAGCGTATAGCCAAATTCGCCGTCGATGCGCGGACAGACGGCAAATGGAAACAAGTCGCCGAGGGCCAGACGGTAGGCTACAAGAAGATCTGCCGCGTCCCGACCGTCACCGCCGACAAAGTGAGAATCAGAGTATTGGATTGCCGCCTCTGTCCAACCATCTCCGCCCTCGCTCTGTTTTACGCGCCGCCGATTGAAAAGATCATAAACCATTGACCGCGACAATTATAGATCAACCGATCAGCCTAATGCGAAGAGGTTGAGTTATGATACAGCGTCTTTTCAGTGATGGAAATCCGCCTCTTGCTCTCCGTGTCTTGGATTATTCTATTTGGCAAGAAGATGGACCATAATAATAGCTGCCGAGCTTGGCGACGTGATCCCTGAAGGCGATAGGAGACTATCGCCGAAAGCAAACTGAGAACATTTTCACGTAAGGAGTTGTCATGAACAAACACCAAGAGCCGGGGGATGAAATCCGCGATCTTAAGAATATGCTGGAAAACTTTGAGAAGGAAAAGGAACGCGTTAGAGCGATTGTCGGTGGAATCGGAGGCGTGCCGAGTTTCAATACGAAACTGATTAATGTCGTATTTGTCGTGATAATTGTCACAGCCGGAGCGATTTCCATATTCTCCGCCGAGGGAATGAGGCTGTTGATGATCGAGCTGACCACGGTGATGCTCTCAGTGAAGATCATCTATATGATACACATCCAGATGCGTGTGAATCACTTCAAATTCTGGATCCTCTCGGCAATCGAATGGCGCATCAGCGAAATGATGAACGAGATAAAACAGATCAAGAAAGCAACGGGTGCCCAAGGGTGATTAAGCTCAAGAAACAGCTCGGTGGTCTTGATGTATTTGCCGTATCAGCCGGGGCAATGATAAGCTCGGGCTTGTTAATCTTGCCCGCTATTGCCTTCTCGCAAGCGGGCCCTGCAGTCATATTGTCCTATTTCCTTGCCTCGATCCTGGTAATTCCCAGTGTCTTCAGCAAGGCTGAACTCGCCACGGCAACGCCGCGAGCAGGCGGGACGTACTTTTTTGTCGAGCGAAGTCTGGGCTCACTTATGGGCCTGTTAAGTGGATATGGGAAAAGTCCCACTGCTGATTTGTGCCGGATTTGTCGTTTTAAGCGAGGTGTGGTATGTCCTGTATGCTTGCCAGCGGGTCAGCAGGGCATCGGCGGCGATGCACATCGCGGAACCCGTTACCGACCGCGAGCTCAAGACCGTCACCCTCGAGAACGAACTTCGAGATGTTCTGCTGGAGCGTGACGAGGTAATCGAGGACAGATTTGACCGACTCATAAGATAATGTGAAATATTGGATATACAGGGCAAGAAGACGGCGGAGGAGATCTTTCGCCAGATAGCTGCGATGCTGCAGAAGAGATTGGAAATAGACGAACATGTACTCTTTGAGAGATTTCTCAACCGTGAAGCCGAAGCCGGAACCGTGGTCCAGCCGGGCTTTGCCACACTGCAAATAGTGGTGGAAGGTAAGAAGAAGTTTGACGTGTTGCTTGTTCGCTCTGCTGACGGCATCGACTTTCCGTACGCTCCGGACCCGGTTAGAGTAATGTTCGTGCTGGCGGGCAGCAAGGACGAGCGCAATTACCACCTCCGCGCCTTGATGGCAATAGCTCAGATCGTCCAGGAAAAGCGATTCGAGCTGCGATGGCTTGCTGCCAGAGATGCTGCAGCAATGCGAAATCTGATCCTTCTGTCAACGCGAAAGAGAGACACAAACGCGTGATTGCCAGTATCGGGCTTGGAGGGTATGCCCTTGTCTTTGTGTTGGCGGGCTCTGATCTTGACTTTGACATGGTCAAAGCCACACCGTCGACAGGTGCTGTCTTCGTGCCAACACGGTCACGGAGAATTTACCGTGCCCCTTCAATCGCCCACAAGGCCGTCAAGACGACTCAGTGCTTGCCATATGTCATTGGAGTGCCGATGCGCTGTGCCATAATGTAGGCCTCCAAAGCTCGCATCTCAGGGTCGTCGGGCTTCAGATGTTTGCCTCGCACGGGATTTTCGATGCACCAGTTGATCATGTCCCTCAGCAGCGCCACACGGCCCAGTTGAGTCTGGTATTTAGGATACGTTTCCGGATGGGTGTTGGAAGCATGCGGGTGACACATATCGCATGAGACGGCTACGGTGCTTTGCAGCAGATCGCCGCTGTGAAAGATCCGTGAACCTTCGACCACGAACTTTTCGGTCTCGCGTGCCCACAGTATGAGGTCTCTCTTGTCATGCTGGCCGTAGACATGTCCATCTGCCTGGCCGCCCTCAAGCAAGGCGGAATTGTCGGCGCCAGGTTTGAGTTCGTGGCGTTCCTTTTCCTGCTCGACCCAGTCACTCTCGGGGTGGTCCCGCTTCCACTGGGCCATGAGCTCATCGGCCAGATCCTGACCCTTTGCATCGCTGGCGACTGTCACCTTGCCGCTGCCGTCGCAAGTTGTGAGCACGGTCTCTTCGCTGCATCCTACGAACACGACAGCCATAACGGCACAGCTCAGACCCAGTAATATGAATCTTACATGAGCAACACTGAATATGTTATCCATGACAATCTCCTATCCTAGTAGCTCTCGCGATTTGGCCTCGGCGGTACGCCCTCGCCTCCCCAACTGGCGGTGTATGCTTTTGCGAAGATCAGTGGTTTACGGTTCCAGAGATTATATACCTTGTCCACGAGTCCGTCCGCATGGACATGTACCTCGCCGTCACCACAGCCGTCGTTGGGATTGAACGGATCCGGACGGTTCATTTCGACAGTCAGTTCCGGCACACCTTCAGGGGCATACGGCCAAGGCCAGGCAGTTGACAACATACCGTGGAAATGGATGTTGCCGATCCGGTTGGTCAGAACCTGATGTGTATGGCCGTGGATGACAACGACGCTCTTGAAGCGTTTGAGGATCGCCTGCACCTCCTCGGCGTCATCGGTCCAGAAGTTCCACTTCTTGTACAATTTGTACAGAGGCGAATGCGAGAAGACCATGATTGGCGTATCGTCGGAATAGTCAGCCAGATCCTTCTCGAGCCACTCGCATTGTGGCTCACCGACCGAGAAGGGGCTCTGAACACCGTTGTCCAGGCCGGCTACGGTCATCATTCGCTCCTCGGCCGTCATGCCGCGGGCGGTCCAGAAATCTCTTTCGACCACACTGTTGAGTGTGACCATGTGTATTCCTTTGTGGTCCCACGAGTAGGTCGGTTCGCCGAACAGTTCGCGCCACTTGCGGCCCATGTCAAGATACCAATCGTGTTCACCGACCATCATCTTCAACGGTGCCTTGACGCTCTCGAGGATCTGGGCACCCAGATCGAGTTCCCGCGCCCGGCCAAGCTGGGCCAGGTCACCGCCGTAGAATACGAAGTCGGGCTGAGGATCCAGATTGTTTATGTCTTCCACGGCACGGAGAAGCGCCCGGGCAAAACGGTCGTTCGTCTTCTTGTCATAAAGATGAGAATCGGAGATGTAGGCGAAGCGGAACCGTGCACCGACATCCGATGAGGCCGCGGCCCGTGCGACACTTACAGATTGGAACGACTGACAGAAATCGACTCCCGAGGCCGCAGCCGCCCCCAGAGCCGCCGTCGAGACTTTCAGGAAGGATCGACGGTCGAGCTTCTTATTATTACCGGCTAAGAAGTCTCGGCGATGCTCCGCATATTTTTTTTCGATGCTTTTGGACTTTGCTTTCATTGCTCACTCCTTATTTCTTCTCGGCACTGAAGCTCGTCGAAAATCTATTTTTCGAAGGCAAGCTTGAGCCGAAACGCCATCTCGTCGTCGCGCAGGGGACGCTCTTTCCGCGCTTGTTCCTTCTGCGCCTGGAACTGCCGGCTGTTTTGGCCTGCAAATCGCTCATCGGTAAGGGCGAAAAGAAATGCGACGACCTGATCTATCTCGTCTTCTGTCAGCGCTAGTGGCTCCATGCCGCCGTCAAGAAACAGATTAGGCTCGCCTCCCTTGTTGTAGTGGTCCATCACATCCCAGAGCGTCTTTACTGATCCGTCATGCATATAAGGGGGCGTGATCCCGATATTCAGCAGCAGCGGCGTGCGGAATGCTCCGATATCGGAACGATTCTTCGTGACCATGAACCGACCTAACTCGCTCATATCCGTCGACAGGGCCAGTTCGTCCAGCTTCTGTTCCGAAGGATCCTGCTGCAGCGCTCTCAAGGCCTGCTTTGCCAGGGCGTCAAAGTCCGCGTGTCGGGCCGAAACTCCAATATTGTGGAAGCGATTGTCGGTCCCAAGCGGATCAGATGTGTTCATCGGATGGCACGTTACGCAACGGGCCTTTTCATTAAACAGTATCCAGCCCTTCTTAGCCTCAGAGGAGATCGCGCTGCGATCGCCCGCAAGAAAACGCCGGAAGGGTGAGTCGACAAAAATCAGCGTCCGCTCGAAGGCCGCAATCGCCCTGCCCATGTCCTCGTAGTTTACTTCGCGCCCGTAGGCCCTCTGGAAGGCAGCCTGATACTCGCGGTCATCCTGGATAGCCCTTACGGCAGCGGCCCCGTCGGCCATGCCCATCTCAATGGGATTGACGATGGGCATTCTCGCCTGGTGATCCAGTGTCGGCGAGCGACCGTCGAGAAAGAGCGTCCGCAGAAGCACAACGTTCAAGGTAGTGGGCGCATTGCGACGGCCGTGCTGATCCTTGATCCCCTCTGAAACAGCTAACTGATCCGTAAATCCCCGAGTCACGTCGTGACAGGTAGCGCACGATACTGTGCCGTCGGCCGACAGACGCTTCTCAAAATAAAGCTTGCGCCCCAATGCCACACGCTCGGGCGTAAGCGCATTGTCCGGGGGGATAGATGCCTCCCAGATGACCTGATCGAATCCGGGCGGGGCCCTGCCCACATCAGCCGCCGGCATGAGCTTGTCCAACTGCCGAAGCTGGTACTCCATGGTGGCAGCACCGTGGTCACCTCGTGGAACGTCGGCAGCAACTGCCAAGTCTGTCAGCCGAGCCGGGGCGAAAACCGAGCCAACCAACAGTACTGCAATTGTCACCAGCGGGCGTCTTGGGCAGAGATCTCTTGCGCTGTTCATGGTTCCTTCTCCTAACTTACCGACATCTCAAATACGACTCAATAGACGGTACTCCCGTTCACGACTATTTCCTCAATACTCAGACTCCATCCGAATGTCAACAACTTTTTGACAGATTTGTTCTCAGACGGCGGATCTTCCAGGCGCAGCCGGAGCCTTGTGGTTGATCTTAGACAATTGAAAATTGACTATGGGCCAAGAGCATTGTCTCTTGTGCGTTAAACTGGACAAGATATAGCTTTGGGGCAGGGCCGTTCGCCCCTGACTGCTCAAAGCGACCGAGGGGCATCACTTGATGAGCTTGAGTCTTGATCCTGCGTAGAGCAGTGTCGCCAGGAACATCACGACGATTCCCAGCACCGCCACCACGCGGGCGGGCATCTTCGGCCTAAATTCCTCCTGCTTTATGAACCTCGTTACGCAGTAGTAGTTGAGCCCGTAGTAGAGCGGCGCCACACAGAGGCTCAAGATCGCAACTACCTTCACCAGCCTGACCGGATTGCCGACCTTCACGACCACGACGTAAGCGAACAACGCGGTCGCAAGGACGAAACCCCAATAGAGCCTCTTCCACCATTTAGCTCTCAGGTTCGGTCGCAAGGTCGCTGCAGTCTCGGCGAACGATCTCGAGAATCCGTCTATAACGGTGTACGTCGTCGAGTACATGGCCGAGAACGCCGCGACCATGAAGACAACGTACATCCAGGAGCCGATTTGCTTGGTGTAGATGGCCGCTAGTGACTCGGCGAACCCTATGTCCTTGATCTGCAGGTCGGTCCCCTGAAGAAACAGCGCGGCAAGAATGAGGAACACCGCCGCCACCACAAACGACAGCGCATACCCTATTCGCATGTCCACTAGCGACAACCGAAGTATCGCCAACTTCCTGGCTCCCTGCGCGCCCTTTGAAGTGAGCTCAGGATGCTTTTCCAGCGTCCAGAGAGAGTGCCAGATCGAGACGTCTATCCCCGTGGGCATCCAGCCGAGAATAGCCGCGATAAGAGGGATCGACCCGGGAGGTTTCAAGGGCACGACGAAATTCTTAAGTACGGCGGGCGGAGGAACAGCCGGGATGAATACCACGGCGGTCGCCAGAAAGAGGACGGTCATCATGATCTTGTTGAGAAAATCCAGCCAGCCGTAGCCGCCGAGAAAGAGAAAGCCGAGTATGGTGGCGATGACCAAGGCGGTGTAGAATTCCGGAGACATCCTCCCGACAAAGGTAAATAGTACCGCCGCGGCGATGCTGACCACCCCCGCCAGTACTCCAATGCCCTGGGCGACGGTCCCGGCCAGTAGAATCCACAGGGTCCATCCCTTCGGCCCGGGGACTCTCATGTACCCGGCGATGAGCGATTCACCCGTGGCCGCGGCGTAGCGCGGGCCGAACTCGAAGGCGTGATATTTGAAAAGATGAGTCAAAGTCACCAGCCAGAGCAGCTGAAAACCAAACAGCGAACCGGCCTGCGGGCTCATGACCAGGTGACTGGCACCGATAGCCGTAGCCGCCAATAACAACCCCGGCCCCAGATTGCCGAAAAAAGAACCAATGCCTTTAGAAGCCGTCGTATTCATGAACCTTGCGCTGTCCCAAAATCGATACAAGATAATAACACGACAAGACTGGTATCTCAATCCTGTGCACCAGGATC
>Ga0209536_100005567_pt1 | contig 19515 bp, 12 predicted proteins | sample DeeMarSeWOR28_12_FD_187461 | JGI IMG/M metagenome (GOLD analysis project Ga0209536, IMG submission 187461) | Marine sediment microbial communities from White Oak River estuary, North Carolina - WOR-2-8_12 (SPAdes) (version 2) | ecosystem: Environmental > Aquatic > Marine > Intertidal zone >...
ACATGAAAATTTGATTTTTTTTTCGGAAAGATATCAACTTCATTTTTTGATAATTGGCACAATTTTTTTGATGAATTAATTCCAGGGAAAGTCCATTCTCATGATCCTGCAAAAATAGGATCTGATTTTACATTCGCTCCAAAATGTATAAATTTGCACGCTGGTAATAATGTGTCATCCTGGCTGTGGAGGATCGAAAATAGTATCTTTGAGATTATGGTCCAGTAGCTCAGTGGATAGAGCAACAGTCTTCTAAACTGTAGGTCCCCGGTTCGAACCATCCCGAAGGGATGTCTCATGAGCGGGTTGTGGTCAGGCATGTGGGAGCGAGTCATCCTGGCTGGCCAGGATCGAAAATAGTATCTTTGAAATCATGGTCCAGTAGCTCAGTGGATAGAGCAACAGTCTTCTAAACTGTAGGTCCCAGGTTCGAATCCTGGCTGGATCACCATACATAGTCCCGGGAATGACCATTCCTGGGATTTTTTCTTCCGGAGTTTTCTGCGAATTTATTCGGGGAAAATTCGCAGAAAAAATCTTCTTCGGCGCAGCCGCCGGGATTATGTATGGCACACCACTTAAAATGGGTCATGTCAGTAATCCTGGTATTTACAAGTCGGGAAAACGAGAAAGATTACTTCAGAAAGGCAACGCTCAATATGGTTTACTGAAGGGGGCATTTATGAGGTATATTGGATCCTGTGCAATAAATCCGGGTAGGATGAAGCATTTTCAGCGGTCAATGCGACCGGACATTCATTATTCTTGAATACATGAGTCATGGTGCCGGCTAAAATCTCCCGATGATCCTTCCTGGAGGAGAATGCTTCAAATCCGAGACTCCAGTATTTTACGTTCCGTATGAGAATTTCGGTCAACTCCAACTGACATCCCCTTTCGAGCTGGACGTACCCACTGCGAATATCGCATTCCTCATACCCTTCTTTATCCACTTCAAATAACCGCAGTACCCTTGACTTTTGTACCTGGATCCAGGATGCATCGGATTGGAGTTGACTGGTGGCAGAAAATTCAGGCATTTGATCGCTCGACCATTTTTCCCAAAATTCAATGACACCCTGAATTTTGCCGATTTTGTAGTCCTGCACTTCTTCCAGCCGTACTTTAATCTCGAATCGACCTTCCCTGAACTTCACACCCAGGTTATCAGCATTCGGGAAAACAAGATACTGATCGGTTCTTTGAGATGGCTGGCTGCAGCATAGACTTTGATGGAACCAATCATGGAGCGATTGTGGAATGGGTCCTTGAGAAAACCATCGGGACTCGGTACTGAAGAAAAAATCGGACATATCCATGTGCTTTGAAATATGTGGACAAGTTTAAATTAACAATTTACAAAACCTCCCCCGGATGAAAAAATACGCCGGGATGAAATGCAGATCGAAATCAATTCTTAATTTTGAAAAAAACAATTCAGATTATTATAAAACCGATCTGACAATGTTTCCGTTTCCTTTGATGAGATAACCTGTAAGAAAAAGCACCACTCAATGTTTAAAAATCCGACACCAACCCAGGTTGCATTTCTAGGCAGCATCAGTGTAGGCTTTGTGTGCTTGGTTACGATTTGGCTTCTCTCAAAACTGTTCATGGTTCAGATCGATTTGATCGTAATAATAATGTCACCTGTCATCATCGCAGTGGTTGCATACCTCATATTTTTTAACCTGCTGCAACGGTTTATCTACAGAAAGATCAAACTGATCTACAAAACCATTTCTGATCTGAAACGACCTTTGTCAGATCAGAAGAAAACACCAACCATGAAGAGCGATATCATTGGTGAAGTTGAGCAGGAAGTCATTGATTGGACGGATAGTAAGAAAATGGAGATTGAACAACTGAGAAAATTGGAAATATTCAGGAAGGAATTTTTGGGTAATGTATCACATGAATTGAAAACACCGGTGTTCAATATTCAGGGATATCTGGAAACGCTTGTTGATGGTGGTATCAAGGACGAACGGATAAACATGCAATATCTGAAGCGTGCTGTAAAGAATGTGGACAGACTATCGAAAATCATTGAGGACCTGGAAACCATTTCTCTTTTTGAAAGTGGCGCACTGAACCTGGACCCGGAACGATTTAATATCGTTGATCTGGCCGATGAAGTGATGGATTCTATGAAAATAATGGCTGAGAAATCAAAAATAAACTTGGGTTTCAAGCCCGGGGCAAAACTGAATATTCATGTGATTGCAGACCGGGAAAGGATTAAGCAGGTATTTATCAACCTGATAACGAATTCCATCAAATATGGAAAAGCCGGAGGACATACTCTATTGGGTTTCTATGATATGGATAAGAATATACTATGTGAAGTTTCAGATAATGGAATTGGGATCAGTAAGGTACATTTAAACCGACTTTTCGAACGCTTTTACAGGGTGGACAAAGCCCGTTCAAAAGAACATGGTGGCACTGGTCTGGGTCTATCCATTGTAAAACATATCATTGAGGCCCATAGACAAACCATCAATGTCAGAAGTACTCCGAATATTGGTACCACATTTGGATTTACTTTAAGAAAGGCCTAGTCTAAAAGTTTAAATCAGGATTTATTCTAAAATCTTTTTCATTGTATCAGATTTCTGTATTTTTAATCAAGAATTATAAATTGTGAATCTGGTATCCATCCTCTTTGGATTTATTGGACTGATTATTGCTCTGGTTGGATTATTCCCTTTGCTTGGTTGGCTGAATTGGCTTGCCATCCTGTTCGCATTGCTGGGTATGGCATTTGGCCTGATCGCCAAACATAAAGGTGGATTATACCTGAGTGTGATGGTTTTGTGCCTGGCCATTATCCGGCTTTATATGGGCAGCGGCATCATTTAAACAGATCATATAAAAACCATAATCATGAGACAGAAAATAGCATTTTTAATAGGATTGATTTTACTGGTGATTATATTCGTGAGCGCTTCCTGTTCCGGTAGAAAAGATACTAAATCAACCACAGATATGAAGATACAGGCCTCAATACATGTTTCTCCCTATGGAGCTATCGATAATCAAGACATCCATTTATTTACGTTAACCAATACCCTGGGAATGGTGGTGACGATTACAAACTATGGTGGTATCGTTACCTCAATCCAAATTCCTGATAAAGATGGAAACCTGGGGGAAGTGACCCTGGGTTTTGATGACCTGGATTCCTATCTGGACGGGCATCCCTATTTTGGTTCCATTGTGGGGCGTTATGGAAATCGGATAGCCAGAGGATCGTTCGAACTGGATGGGGAAACCTACACGCTGGCCAGGAATAATGGTGAAAATTCTTTACATGGTGGTGACATAGGTTTTGATAAAAAAGTATGGGAAGCCGAACATTTTGAATCAGAACGTGGCGTTGGGGTTCAACTGCACTACCTCAGTCCCGATATGGAGGAAGGGTACCCTGGTAATCTGGACATCTATGTAACATATTTATTAACCAATGAGAATGCATTGATGATCACATATAAGGCCACCACCGATAAAGCCACACCGGTGAACCTGACATATCACGGATATTTTAACCTTTCTGGAGGTCAGGAGGACATCCTGAATCACGAGCTTATGATCCATGCCGATCGTTATGTGGTTGTTAACGAGAACCTCATTCCTACCGGGGAATTGCGCCCATGTGCAGGTACGGCAATGGATTTTACCACCATGCAGCCAATCGGAGCCCGGATAGAACAGGTTGAGGGTGGGTATGATCATACCTACGTAATAAACAGGGAAGGGGATGGACTGGAACTTGTTGCCCGGGTTTATGATCCCCTTACTGGTCGGCAAATGGACGTGTATACTACCGAACCAGGAGTGCAATTTTATACCGGAAATTTTCTGGATGGCACACTTATTGGTTGGAACGATGTGGTGTATGGAAAACATTTCGGATTTTGCCTGGAAACCCAACATTTCCCGGATTCACCCAATCAACCCGGTTTTCCAAATACAATCTTGCGTCCAGGAGAAACGTATGCACAAACAACCATGTATAAATTTGGAGTAAAGACAGATTAACGTTCTAATAAAATGAAGTTGCGGATCAACTTTTGTTTCTTGGTTCTGATTTTCCATATAATCATAACCGGCCCATTGCTTGCTCAAACTCTGGAGACGTTTGGGTATCGTTTCACCGACGGACTTGAAATTGTGTCTCTCCGGTTGCAAGACAGGCAGGAACTGATTATGAATCAGCATGTACCCCTGTTTAGTTTTGAACTTGATGGTACTTACTATAGTTCAAATGATGCCTCGGTGGCTCTTGAAGGGCAGATGATTCGATTCATGTTTCAGAATGGTGTTTCAGGCACCTTAAGATCTATCACAAACGGTGACCTGGGATGGAGAGGTATTTTACACATTCAAAATAGTACTGTTGACACCATCGTCCTAGAGAATGTGGTACCATTTGGGGCTACAGAGAACCATATCTTTATTTCATCAAATGGACCCAGGTCTCTGACCCGTGCCATGTTATTCAGACCTGAAAAAACCCCTGTCAGTCTAATATTGCCTGACAACGCATGGGAGATGGGGTATGGAGCCATTGACCTGAATGGACAGTATGGATTGTGTGCCATAAGCCGGAGAACCGGCCAGGATCTGTCTGAATTGCAACGTTATAAATCCATAGTGCCACCACGTGGTATGGTTGAATACACAATATATGCAGATATTTATGAGGGAGAGTGGCAGAATGGCCTAAAAACAATGTTCCAGGACCGATACCTCTATGATATCATTGATTTTGATAATACATTATATGAAAGAGAGGACCTGAAGTGGATCCGGGATAAATACTTGATTACTTTGCAATTTGCCTGGGATGAGAAGTTCTATGACTCAAATTCAGGAAGATATTTGTTCTATCAATATCTGGAGGAAGGTAAAGATCTGATGGGAGGATATGATGTTTACGGTCTGTGGCCCACCTGGCCCAGATTGGGTGTCGATCAGCGCAACCAGTGGGAGTTGTATTCCGATTTACCGTTGGGTTTACCAAAACTTAAGGAACTATCAAATTATGGGAAGGCAAATGGAACCCGCTTTTTCATTTCGTATAATCCCTGGGATCATAGTACACGTGATCAGGATCCTTACAAATCAATGGCTTCATTGATAGCAGCCACCAATGCTGATGGTGTCGTATTGGACACACGGGGAAGTTCAAGCTGGGAACTCCAGCGGGCAGCCGATAGTGTTCGAAATGGTGTTGTCATGTATTCGGAGGGCATGGCGGTTCCAAAAGATATGCCGGGAATCGTTTCAGGGAGGGTACACAATGCCATAAATATTTCTCCGGTCCTGAATATGAATAAGTTTATAAAACCCGAATTTGCAATATTCAGGGTCGTTGTATTAAACCGGGGTCCAATTCACCGGGATATAGCTGTGTCATTCTTTAACGGGTATGGTACTGAAATAAATACATTTGATCCTGGCCGTCCCGATTGGATGGAGGAGGAATTTTTGTATCTGGGAAAAACGACGAAAATCCTGCGTGAGAATGCATCAGTATTCCTGAATACAAAATGGATACCATTAATACCCACACGGTGCGATTCCGTTTGGGTCAACCGCTGGGAGGATCAAAACAAAGTATTGTATACTGTATTGAGTATGAAACCAGAAGGAATTTCGGGCCCACTATTTGAGGTGAACCCGGAACCCGGACATCACTTTGTCAGCATCTGGAATCATACCGAACTCGAACCCATCAAAATAGATGGAAAATGGTATGTTTCTTCTGAAATTGACGGTTTTGGCGTGGCCTTATCCGGTACAAACCAGGAGGGAAATATCGATTGTATTGCGCGTTTCCCTGTATATATTGATGCGCGATTGAAGGGCGATTCCTTATTTTTACGGACCGACCATCCAGGTGAATTTCAGATTACAAAAGGGGCTCCGACATACCAGAATAAACCGGTCACTTTTGAGGAAGACAGCCTGAAGATCAAACTATCAGATCACTTTGAAAAGAACGAAGGGAAATTTATTATCCGGTTAATGGAGTCCGGAACGTTGTATGATGAAACAGTGGTATATGTCGAGCCGGGAAAACCATATCTCGTGAGTGTTACATCAAAAACCAGACCTTCCCGCAGAGCGCCCTCAGGTATGAAGGAAATATCTGAAGGCCGGTTTATGTTCCATGTTATGAATCCTGACCAGTTCATTCCGTATCCTGATTATTCGGAACCAACTGAAATTCAGATGCCCGATTATTTTATGGATGAATATCCTGTGACCAATGAAATGTTCTATGAATTCCTGCAAGCTTCAGGATACAGACCAACAGATCCGGTAAATTTCTTAAAGCACTGGTCTGATGGAATATATCCCAACGGACAGGCCAACTACCCGGTGGTCTATGTCAGTATTGAAGATGCCAGAGCATATGCGGAATGGGCGGGGAAACGGTTGCCAACGGAGGTGGAATGGCAATATGCTGCACAGGGAGATGACGGACGGCTCTGGCCCTGGGGTAATGAATTCCATGGTACCAAATGCAATAATGCCTTTGGGCGGCTAACGCCTGTGGATGCCTTTTCAAAGGGTGAAAGTCCTTATAAAATAAAAGATATGGTGGGAAATGTCTGGCAGTTGACCAATGATGTGTATGATAACGGGAGCTATACATTCGTCATTATTCGCGGGGGCAGTTACTTCAACCCGCAGTCCAGTATCTGGTATGTTAAGGGCGGCCCCCAACCCCTGAACCGGACACAAATGCTCCTTCTCGTATCACCGGGATTTGACCGGAATGCCACGGTTGGATTCAGGTGTGTTGTTGATTCTGAATAATACAATAATCTGAACCCGCATATTATGCTTCCATTGATATCTTTCAGAAGACGCAGGGAAAGAGGAGGACCAGAAAGGCGGAAAAGCTCCACCATTCTGAGGTATGGCACCTATATTTTCTATATCCTCATACTGATCCTTCTCATCCTCATTATTTTTCTAATCAAGTCGCTGGATCAACTGGAAACCGGATTTTTATATTGAATATTTCCAATTGAACAAAACCCGATCTCCAAATGCACAAAATTGAGGCGATTACCATATTGTATTTCATCACCAGCCTGATGCTAATGGGGCAATCACTTCATATCGGGGATGCATATCTAAAAATTCATGCAGAAGGAGATGATCCATTGTTTACTACCTATACAGCAAGTATGGAAAGGTCCCGGTTATATGGCGACAAAGGATACAAAATGGACTATTTTTCTGGTACTTCACCCATATCGTATTCCAGCGATCAGGCAGGATCTTTATATACGATTTGGATGGTTGATAAAGTGGCCATCATGTCGAAAGGCCAATTCTTCAGAAAACCTGTTGTGATCGCTTCCTTTCCTGACCTTGCCATTTCAACATTTGAGCCCATCCGGAATATTCATGTGCAGGAGGTTTTTTTTGTGTATTCCTCCACCATGGCTGGCATTCAACTGCACATTGAGAATCGGGATTCTATTGAGCACCTGGTCGATCTTTATCCGGTTTTTGAGCTTGGGAATGATTCATTGGAAGTCACACATTATAGTTCAGAATACAAGGCTTACCTGGCACATCATTTTGAAACCCGAAAACGACTGATCAGTAATTTATATGCCAGCGAACCATATATAACGCAGGCCCGGGATATTTTTGCCGTGGATTTTAATCCCCATTCGTATGGCGCTTATTACGGTGGAATGCAGAATTTTTACAATACCATTAAAACCGATTGGTACGCAAAAAACAGATCTGATTCTCTCAATATGTGTCAACGTGGTTATTCAAACCTGGTTGCACATCATGGCCGGTTTTTTTTGGAGCCGGGTGAATCAATAACAGTTCGAATATATAAGGGTTGGCAGGGACAAAATGAAGAGGTGGGTTCAGTATTCCGGGAGATACAGGAACTTGAAGAGGTCTCATGGCAAGCTTTTGTGGATCAAAACGTGTCTCTTTTTCAATCTATTCCACGAATTGAGTTTGCCAATTCAGCAGAAAAGTTGCTCTATATCAGTGCATTTAACCTGGTTCGAGGGTGCATGTTGCCGCCTTCTGGTCAGACTAAATATAATTTTTATGTCTTTTCCCGAAACCCGAAATGGGGTTGGGGACATGGTCACCAGGTTCTTCATGAGTCTTTATCTATGATGGCCTATGCTTACCTGGATCCATTGTCAGCACAGAATTCGCAGCGGGTCTATATGGAGCAGCAACGCAGTGATGGCCTGATTGCATACCGTCATGGTCCCAGGGGGCCTCAGACCTACCCCCACAAGGGACAACCCACCACATCCGCTCCATTCTTTAGTTGGATTAACTGGGAGATCTACCAGGTGAGCAGAGATCGTGAATTCCTCTCAGACGCTTATGATTCGGGCAAAAAATACGTGGATTGGCTCATGAAGAATCGCGATACTGACCAGGATGGTACTTTTGAGTGGGGACCTTATGGTTTGATTGAAAATGTGAGGGATTGGTATAATGTTATTTTCCAGGTATCGGAAGAACGACATCTGGATATCGATAAGGAGGATATTTCGGATGAATTGGAATGCCTGGACCTGACCCTGATGATAATCAACGAAATGCGCATTCTGGCTGAAATGGCCAAGGAATTAGGCAAGGTGGATGATGCTTCTGAATGGATCGGGAAAGCCGATCATATATCAAACCTGGTGAACCAACGGATGTGGGACCCGGAAAACAATTTCTATTTTCACGTTGATAAAATCGCTCATCGTTTTATTTTTTTAGAGCGGGATCTGAGACGACCGGAAATTATTGGCTTTTTGCCCATGTGGGCGAAAGTGGCCAGGAAAGATCAGACCGAAAAGCTGATTCAACGTTTAACAGATCCAAATCAGTTCTGGAGAAAAAATGGTATACCCACACTCTCTGCCTCAGATCCCTATTATAATCCAAACGTCGATTATTGCTGCAAATGGAATGGCCCGATCTGGATGCTCTGGGACTACATGGTCTTCAAAGGATTATTATATTATGGTCATCATGATCTGGCACAGGCTCTTGGTAAGAAAATGATACAGGCCTGTATCACCCAATTGTCCCTGAATCACAATTTCTGGGAATCTTACAGTCCGGATCATGATGTATTGAATTGTCCTTCCAACTATATTTGGGATGCCATAATGGCAAAATTACTGATAGAAATGTACCAATAATCCGGTTTATTCATACCGTAAACTTTCAGATGGATTACGGACTGCCGCTCTCACCGATTGAAATAATACTGTGAATATAGCAACGACCAGGGTGGCCAGTGCAGCGACTATAAAAAACAGGATGTTCAGGTCCACGCGGAATGCAAAATTCTGAAGCCAGTTTTTCATCAGAAAATACGCTGCTGGCCAGGCCACAATATTGGCAAGTACCACCCATTTGGTGAATTCCCGGGTGAGATGGATTACGATGGACGGCACACTCGCTCCCATGGCTTTTCGTATCCCAATATCTTTGGTTTTCTGTTCGGTGAGATATGCAGAGAGAGCAAATAATCCGAGACAGGCTATAAATATGGCCAGAATTGAAAATATCGAGAAAACGATTCCCAGTTTTTGTTCCTGATTGTAATGCCTGAAAAAATCCTCTTTCATGAACGTGTAATCAAATGGTATATCACTGACCATGTTATTCCAAATATCTTCTGTAGAACGAATGATCTGCTGGATTTCAGCCGTACTATAGCGGATTACCAAATAATTTCCAGATTGCTGTGAGGGAATGATCTCAAAGGCCAATGGCCGTATTATATCATGGAGTGTGGAAAAGTGGAAATCCTTCACGACCCCGATAATCGGGCGGACTTCATTTGTATCGCCGCTCTCCAGCAGTCGCTGATTCAGGGGATCAGTCAATCCCATTGAGGAAGCGGCCGATTCATTGATCACCAGGGCCACTGAATCAGCAGGCCTGCCGGGTGAAAAAAAACGACCTTCTTTCAGATTGATATCCAGGGTACTAAGGATATCCGTATCGGCATGGAACCGTCCCAGTACATGCACTTCACCATCGGATCCGCCTTCTTTCAATATGCCGGTGCCAGAAAAACCACGACCTGGTATATTTCTGGATACGGATGAGGAAATGACACCAGGTATATTCATAACCTGTTGTTTAAAAGCATACTGCTGGTTTTCCAGTTCATCGAATTTGTTGATGATCAAAACATCCTCCGTATTAAATCCCATGTCCTTGTTTTGAATATATCGTATCTGGGAAAATACGGTCAGGGTGCAAACGATCAGGAAAATGGAAATTGAAAACTGGAGTATGACCAGTCCATTCCGGACGATCCCGGATCGGCTTCCGGTTGTGTACGTGCCCTTAAGGACTTCAAATATGCTGAATGATGATTGGATGAAAGCGGCATAACTGCCCGCCACAACCCCGGTAAAAATGGTGAGCCCAATCGTGAAAGTTAGCAAGCCTGGATTGCCGATCAAATTAAAATCCAGCACTTTATTTGTCAGTGTGTTAAAACGTGTAATGAATAATTCAACCAGGAGGCACGCCACCGCCATACCAAGGATACTGAGTACTAAAGACTCACTCAAAAACTGGCGTATGAGCAACCACCTGTTGGATCCCAGCACTTTTCGTACGCCAACCTCCCTGGCCTTTTGGCTGGATTTTGCGGTAGACAGGTTGATAAAATTTATACACGCAATAATCAGGATGAAAAGAGCAATGAGCGAGAGGGTATATACATTCGACATTTTACTGCTGCCTTCAAAATTCTCTGTCATCTGGGATCGCAGGTGAATATCCTGTAGTGACTCAAGAAAGAAATAGTACCGGTTTCCAGCTTCGTAAAACTCATCCAGCGTAATATTCATGAAGGCGGTGATGATGGGTCCGAAGTACGTATCCAATATCCGTTTGAAATCCGCCTCCGTATCGTTTGGTCGGTAGCCTTCATGAAGTAATACAAATGTTGTCACATTACTGGATCCCCAGTCATCATGGTTATTGTATTGGTTCCGAATGGAAGGAAAAGAACCAAGGAAATCGAATTTAATATGGGTATTATTGGGTGGATTTTCACAAACAGCAGTCACTTCCAGATCAAAGGAATTATTGATTCGAAGGCTGGTGCCAATGGGATTCCTTTCACCAAAATATTTTTCGGACATGGATCGTGTCAACACGACCGTATTTGGTTGGTCTAGGCAGGACGCCGGATCGCCATAAATAAACGGAAAGTCGAATACATCAAAAAAGGTGGAATCCGCATAGAAAAACCGGTCTTCCGAAAAAATGGTCTCTTCATATTTCACAATGGTCTGGGATCGTTGGATATAACGGGTCGCCTGCTCCACCTGGTCAAATTCGTCAACCATTGTAAATGCAAGCGGGATAGGAGTAGATGGGGCTTTAAACTCCTGGTTGCCCAATTTTGCATCCAGACCCACTAAAAAAATACGATCACTGTTTAGGTATTCTTTATCATATGACAATTCATCCTGGACCCATAAGGTTATAAGAAGACTGGCTGCCAGACCGATAGCCAGACCAGATATGTTAATTAGGGTGAACCATTTTTGTTTTAGAATGGCACGGATGGCCATCAAAAGGTTTTTCTTAAACATGGAAAGACGTTTAATGATATGACGGTATAACCCGTATCTCGTTACAACCTAATAGAAATTGGTTTTTAAATTAGGCAAATGGCTGGAGATAGTAAACGTACAAACAATTAAAAAAACTTAAAATTTCTTGCGCATTAAAGAAAAGTATCCTGAAATTCTCTTGAACTTTCCTAAATTTACAGGGTATTCATTTTACTTAGGATCAGATTATATGGGGCGGCAGCATAAATTTTTAATACCTGTATTGTTATTTGGAACCATTATTATTCAGTTAGATGCTCAGGTCAAAAAGCAGGATTTCTGTTCCGGGATCACGGGTTACTACTCAGGAAACAGGAATAAAAGTGCCGATCTCAGGATGCTCAAATATGATGTTAAGTGCTACCATCTGGCACTGGAACTGTCCAATCAGAATGCCCATATTAAAGGGGAGGCCAAAATAACCTGCCAGGTGTTGGATGCGGACCTTACTGATTTTGTCATTGAGCTGGCTACCAACTTGCAAATCGATTCGGTGTGTTTGGGTTCGGAAACCCTGCCTTTTATGCATGATAATGATATGGTGATTATTACACTCAATGAGGTCCCACAATTTTCCAGCCTGTTGACGATCCAGGTGTTTTATCATGGGCAGGATCTGTCGGAGGGTTTGTATAATGGGATCGATCGGGTTTTTGGAAATATGGTTACCTGGACCCTCTCAGAACCTCTTTCCTCAAAATATTGGTATCCCGTGAAACAGGTTCTGGAGGATAAAGCTGATTCAGTCATCGTGTCTGTTATTACAGAACCGGGATTGCGTGTGGGTTCTAACGGACTATTGACAGGTGTTGATACCCTGGAAAATGGTAAAGTGCAACATCATTGGGTTTCCCATTACCCCATTGCTTATTATCTGATCTCGGTGGCAGTCAGTGATTATCAGGAATATAGCATGTATGCTCAACCATCTGGCCGCAATGATTCTCTGTTAATCCAGAATTATGTGTATAATCATCCTGATTATTTGGGAATGAATATGGCGTTAATTGATAAAACCATTGACCTGATTAATCTCTACTCCGATTTGTTTACACTTTATCCTTTCTATGATGAAAAATATGGGCATTGTCTTACACCGGCTGGTCCTTATATGGAGCATCAGACCATGTCAAGCATGCGGGATTTTAATTACAGAATCGTCGCGCATGAACTGGCCCATCAATGGTTTGGCGACCAGGTGACCTGCGGTACCTGGCAGGATATATGGATCAATGAAGGGTTTGCCTCTTATGCGGAATACCTGGGCTTTGAGCAATTGGGAATGTTTGAGGAAGCACGGGCATGGTTGGCCGATGCTCATGATCACGCACTGAATGAACCTGAGGGTTCCGTGTATATTCCATTGCAGGAATTATGGAATCCGGGCAGATTGTTTAATTACAGATTAACATATAGAAAAGGGGCCGCTATCATACACATGATCCGGTTTGAACTGGACAACGATTCCTTATTCTTTAATATCCTCCGTCATTTTCAGACGACATATAAGAATGATGTTGCCACCGGGTTGGATTTTAAATCTGTGTTGGAAACCGAAAGTTCCATGGATTTTTCCAGCTTTTTTGATCAATGGTATTTTGGAAAAGGATTTCCCTCTTATGACATCACATGGGGGCAGGATTATGATACGCTTTGGATCCGGTCCGTTCAAACACCGTCATCGGTTGAAACCCCTTTATTTTTAATGCCCCTTGAAATCAAACTCAACCTGGAAACCCGAGATACACTGGTACGGGTACATCAAACAGCTCTCGCCGAAGAATATCGCTTTAAAGTCGATGAACGGGTCCTGAACATTGTTCTGGACCCGAACCAGTGGTCGCTATTGCAGTTGAGATCCATAAACAGGTTTGAAAATCCGGATCAGATGATACGTTCTAAATTTATAATATATCCCAATCCGGCAAATGATTATGTACGGTTGGATTTTCTCGGTAATTTGGACGACAAGATCATTCAACTGGTAGACATGACAGGCCAACTCGTATCAGAGTATTCTGGGGTTGGCAACTTTACAGAACTGAATATCGGACACTTATCAGCAGGTATTTATTTCGTAAAAATCATACTGGGCGATGACGTATGGACCCAGAAATTTGTCAAACAATAAAAAAACTTGCACGGTCATGCAAGTTTTAGACATGATAATACCCTGGAGCTCCTGTGATTCCTGTTATTCCTCTTCTTCTTCCAAATTTTCAAGATCCTCAAGTAATTCATCAGTGGCGTCTTCATATTCTTCCATGGCGTCTTTCATAACATCCTCATATTTATTTGAGAAGTCAGAAACCATCTTTCTGGATGCCATGCCCATAATGGAAAAAATGGCCACAATGACTGCCAGAACGATGCCAATGATTTTGGACGTCTCGGATTTTCCTTTCAATGATCCGATCAATGCATGATACAACATCCACACTCCATAGAGGGAGATGACCAGACTTACCAGACTACCCAATATGGATATAAATCCGAGGAAACCAAAAAATGCAGAGATGGGAGAGAGCACCATTAATGAAGCAGTCACCCTCACACTGGCCTCATAATCGGTGCTGCCGCCACATATGGCCGACGCTAAAAGAACAAATACAGCGCCGATAAACAGGCCTATCAAAGCACCAATAATGGATGAGAAAAAGGCCATGATCCCAATGGTGTTCCCGAGTAATCCACCCAACATTCCACTACCAAACTGACCGATGTGAAGCAGGCTCCAAATGAGGGTGAAAATACCAGCAATGGTTCCGTACAGCAAAGCTTTAATAAGAGGCTCAACAAATCCTCCGGAAGTGGGCATCGAGGCAAAATACTCTTTGGGCTTGAACAGGGCATTTTGTGAGTCCTGGAGGAATTTTGAAAAGTTAAAATTTTCGTTGCTCATAATTCTTGTGTTTAAGGTTAGCGTAACAGGGGCAAAACAAAGTGCTGTTCAAATTTCTGTAAGCATATAAATATACAAAAAAATAATCCAATCAGTATCGATCTTTTAGAGTCCTTCTACATGCGGATAATTCAAAACCTGACCCGGATTTTAAAGTTTAATTTCAGAACATGTCCTACCAGAAAACAGCATATAGCACTACCAGGATCAGAATGATGGCGTATGCACTGATATTAAAAACACGGCCAGTTTTGAAAGTGGCAGAAGTCAGAGGAATGCCTTTTGGATCATCCACATCTGCAGAGGTAGAGAGACTGACACCCATTATGATGACAATGGTGATGATCAGAGTGTATAGCATCTGGTCCATCCAGGGCAGGTTCAGTGCCGGGATCTTGAGAATGAGGGCCACAAAAATGGAGGATATAATACCGAATATGGCCGCCTTATTCGTAGCTTTCTTCCAGAACAATCCCAGGAGGAATACGGCGAGTATACCGGGGCTGACAATGCCTGTATATTCCTGAATATACTGGAACATCTGAGGTACATTTCCAAGAAGAGGCGCCAGGAAACACGCAATAACCAGAGCTGCAAACGCGGTCAGTCGACCAGTGGTTACAATTTGTTTGTCCGAGGCATTCCGGTTGATATATGGTTTGTAGATATCCATGGTGAAGATGGTGGAGGTGGAATTGAGCATGGACGCCAGGGAGGATACAATGGCAGCCACCAGTGCTGCTACAACAAGGCCTTTCAGCCCGGTAGGAACAAAAACACTGATGAGCCATGGGTAGGCTTTGTCGTAGTTCACTTCACCGCCGGATTTCATAAATGCCTCCCTGGCCCCGTCAATAATGGCCGTACCTTCAGGCTGGGTAAACATAACATAGGCCACAATGCCCGGTATCACTACGATCAGTGGGATGATCAGCTTGAGAAAACCGGCAAATGCAATACCTCGTTGGGCTTCGCGGAGAGATTTTGCAGCCAGGGTCCGTTGAATGATATACTGATTAAATCCCCAGTAATACAGGTTGGCTACCCACATTCCACCAATGAGCACAGCGATACCTGGTAAGTTTATAAATTCCGGATTATCTTTTTTCAGGATCATATGGAATTTTTCATCCGCTGTTTCAAACAAGTGGGACAATCCATTAAATATGCCACCTTCAGGAGTTACATGATTCAAGGCGATAATGGTCGTAATTAGTCCTCCAATAATTAATAATACCACCTGGATGACATCGGTCCATGCCACTGCCGAAAGTCCTCCGTATAGAGAATATGCTGCAGCAATGAAGGCCAGGCCAATAATAGCATATATCATGATACTCCCATCTCCTGAACCAAATACGGTATCCACGGCTTTGGCACCCAGAAATAACACAGAGGTAAGATTCACAAATATGAAAAGTGCAATCCAGAAAATGGCTAAAATGGTTTTTAAACTGGTACTGTATCTCTGTTCAATAAATTCAGGAATGGTATATAACTTTTTTTCAATAAAAATGGGAAGGAAGAATTTTCCCACAATGATCAATGTGGCAGCTGCCATCCACTCATATGTGGCGATGGCCAATCCAATGGCAAAGCCGGATCCGGACATGCCGATGAACTGTTCGGCAGAAATATTTGCAGCAATAAGAGATGCCCCGATGGCCCACCATGGTAATGATTTACTGGCCAGGAAATAATCCTCTGCATTTTTCTGATGACCTTTTTTATCTCGTGATACCCAGAGTCCCACACTGATAATAACAATGGCATAGACAATAAAAACGATGTAATCAAGAATTCCGAACGATGCATTCATGGCGGCAGTTTTTTATTGCAAAAAATTAAAACCAAATGTAGTAAATAGGCAGAATAGCAAATTCCGGATTTACCAATTTAAAACTGATATAAATAATTGGAAGAAATTCTGAAATCTTAAGGCGTATCTCAAATTGAAATCTGTCTGACACCCTCACCTATTTCAGGGAGGTAGAATTCAGGCAGGAGCCCGGTTTTCTTATGATATGCATCTCCCACAAGGTCGATAAACATCTCGATTTGATTTTGCGCAACGAGGCTTACCGTACAACCTCCAAAGCCCGCACCTGTCATCCTGGATCCAATCACCCCATCGATGGTCCTGGCTTCCGACACCATGGTGTCAAGTTCAAAACCGGTCACCTCGTAATCTCTTCTCAGGGAATCGTGGGATTCATTCATGAGTTTACCAAATTTTTTGAAGTGTCCGGCTTTTAATGCCGGAATGGCTTCAAGGACTCTGTGATTTTCTGATATGACATGGTGAGCCCGTCTTTTGATCACAGGATCTGAAATACAATCCTGGAGATCCAGGAATTCTTTGAGGGTGATCCCACTCAATGTATTGATATTCTTTATTTTCTTTATGAATTGTACCGCCTGATTACATTCCGACCGGCGTTCATTATATTTGGAATCGGTTAATCCCCTTCGTTTTTTGGTATTTGCAATGATGAGCCGGTAATCTTGAAGTTCAAGTGGAACAAGCTCATAATCAAGTGTGTCACAATTCAGAAACAGTGCTTTGTCTTTTTGTCCATTTGCCACAGCAAATTGATCCATTATTCCACAATTCATCCCAACAAACTCATTTTCGGCCGTTTGGGAGATAAGGATCTTATCCATCATGCTGAATTTTAAATTCCATAAGGTTTCAATGGCCTGAACCGTAACCAATTCTATAGATGCGGAAGAGGATAAACCCGCGCCATTTGGAATATCCCCTGAATATAGAAGCTCTGCACCACGTGGTTGTGACCCTCTTTTTATTATTTGATCAATCACGCCCAACGGGTAATTGATCCATTCATCGTTAACTTTTTGGGCTAATTCCTGGAGCGGAATTTGGATTTTGAAATCAAAGTTGGTTGATGCAAATCGCATAACCGGTTCTGGTATCTCACGAATCCATAAATATGTTCCAAAGTTCAGGGCACATGGAAAGACATAGCCACCGTTGTAATCTGTGTGCTCGCCAATGAGATTCACCCTTCCTGGGGCAAAAAATAGTTCAGGCTCAGCTTCGTGGTGTCCATAATGGCTGAAGAATAAACTGGGGTTGGTTTTTTCAATATCCATAAATTCCCGGGTTTTTCTTTGATGTGATAAAATTAAGAAAAATGGACAACCAAACTGTCCAGTTGATCAGGAATGTAAAATTTCTTATTAAAAATCTTTCTAAATAATTTGAGGGCAATATCAAAGTATTATTTTTGCAGCGGATATTCACCGTTAAAACACTTAAAATTATGGAACCCAACATCGAAGCCGGTATGAATTTACTCGATAAATTGTATAACCTTCTTGTTTCATATGGACCGAAATTTATTGGAGCCATACTGGTACTTATAATTGGTTTTTGGATCATTCGTATAATTACCAGGGCCGTGGCCAGGTTAATGAAGAAACGGGATCTGGATCCTTCTTTACAACCATTTTTCCGGTCATTGATATCAGTATTACTGAAAGTCCTGCTGGTCGTCAGTGTCATGGGTATGGTTGGTATACAGATGACGTCGTTCATAGCCATATTGGGTGCCGCCGGTCTCGCCGTGGGAATGGCACTATCCGGCACACTTCAGAATTTTGCAGGTGGTGTCATGATATTGGCATTCAAACCGTTCAAGGTGGGAGATTATATCGATGCACAGGGATATTCTGGAACTGTCAAAGAGATCCAGATATTTAATACCATTTTGAAAACGCCAGATAATAAGACCATTATTATCCCGAATGGGGGACTTTCAACCGGGTCTATGACCAATTATTCAACCGAGCCAGTGCGACGTGTTGATTGGGTTTTCGGGATTGGCTATGGCGATAAGTTTGAGAAAGCGAATGAGGTCCTCATGAAATTGATCCAGGACGACAATCGCATCCTTAAAGATCCAGAACCATTTATTGCGTTGAGTGAACTGGCCGACAGTTCAGTAAATGTCGTTGTGCGTGCCTGGGTTAATGCAGCCGATTACTGGGGTGTCTATTTTGATATGAATGAAAAGGTTTATAAATCATTCGATAAGGAAGGATTGAACATTCCGTTTCCGCAAATGGATGTGCATATTCAGAAATAATTTCAAATTCAAAAATATGATCATGAAAAAACGACTCATATTTCTTATTGGTCTTAATATTTTCTTTTTATCAACCGGTTTGGGCCAGATAGATGACCTCGAGGATGACCTGAGAGCGCAGTCTGAAGATACCCTGCTTGGTTGGAGAGCCGGTGGCAGTTTTGCTCTGACCTTTTCTCAGGTTTCCTTTACGAATTGGGCTGCCGGTGGCGATAATTCAATTTCAGGAATCGGCGACCTGAACTTATTCCTGAACTATATCGGGGAAAAAAACAAGTGGACCAATACCTTTGAACTGGGTTATGGTCTTCAGCGACTCAATAAGAAAAATACCAAAACGGATGACAAATTGAATTTTACTTCCAAATATGGTAGAAACATTTCCAAGAATTGGTTTCTTGCCGGCATGGTGGATTTTAAAACCCAGGTGGCACCAGGATATACGAATGATGATGACCGGACTAAGATATCCAATTGGATGGCTCCAGGGTACCTTTTTATATCGCTCGGTATGGATTTTTCACCAAACGACAATTTGAGTATTTTCCTGGCACCATTGACCAACAAAAGCACTTTTGTCCTGGATCAGGCACTTGCTGATTCCGGGTCGTTTGGTATACCTGCAGGCCAAAAAGCAAGGGCCGAGTTTGGTGGTTATATGAAGTTTATGTATAAAAATGAAATCTTTAAGAATGTCGTATTTCAGACTAAACTGGATTTGTTTTCAAATTTCCTGGATAAACCACAGAATATAGATATTGACTGGGAGGTGGTCCTGAATATGAAAGTCAATAAGTTCCTGTCGGCCAAATTGGCAACCAATCTTATATATGATGAT
>Ga0209536_100005568_pt1 | contig 19514 bp, 18 predicted proteins | sample DeeMarSeWOR28_12_FD_187461 | JGI IMG/M metagenome (GOLD analysis project Ga0209536, IMG submission 187461) | Marine sediment microbial communities from White Oak River estuary, North Carolina - WOR-2-8_12 (SPAdes) (version 2) | ecosystem: Environmental > Aquatic > Marine > Intertidal zone >...
AAGCCCGCCGATATATTCTCAAAGTATCTTTACACCATTAGCGTAAGAGAAAAATCCCTTTACGCTTATGAAATCATGACAGCCGATGGAGAGCTGGCAAAAGCCGCCAGCGTTGAGTTGAATGCAAAGCCGGTGGCCTTGGCGTATGACGACGTCAATCATCTTGTTTATGTTACTACCAACAACCCTGATCAGCTGCAAGTGTATTCTTTAAAAAATGGGACTGAGTTTGTGCCAGCAGTTGACGCGCCCATAGCATTTGCGGAAATACCCGGCTCAGTGGCCATAGGCCGCAATGGCTTGTTTGTTTATGTGATCAGTCCGGAACAAGACCGCATGATTATTTTCGAGCGCCACCCGGAAACCGCCGAAATCAAAGAATGGCTAGAGTCACCCCGGGTGACGGAGCCCAGTCCCGCGCGTTTGAAAATGGACCCGGCGGGACGGTTTGCATTCCTGCTGCATCAAAAAAACAATATGCTTTCCGCCTATCGGGGGCGTGAAGGCTTGTGGCCTCTATTGGATAAGATCGAAATGACTCGAACCTTCGGTAAAGAGGACAGCAACATTACGGCCATGGCTGCGGATCCGTTAGGAAACTATTTGTACGTTGCGGACGCGAACAACGACGAAATTTTGGTTTACTGGATCAATGGCGGCTCTGGTATCTTCGAAGACGCGAAAAAGCCAAAATTTAAAGTGGGGGCACAGCCGGTAGATTTGATAGTTCATCCCAATGGCAAGTGGTTGTACGTGGTGAACAAAAAGGACTCTAACATAGAGTCTTTTACTTTGGATAACATATTGGGCGGTTTGGATAAAAAGCTGCAGAGCGTGAAAACACTGCGCTCGCCACATTCAATTAAATTAGATGCCGCAGGCCGGTTTGCGTACGTTGCCTATGAGGACTCCAGGAAAGTTTCAGTTTATGCCGTTGATGCGACCACCGGCAATTTAAACCGTGTGAAAGATATAGATATAGAGGGCGCGATAACGGATTATGTAATGGACCGCTTAATTCAGTAACCTCTGGGAAGTTACGCTAAAACAGCCAGGGAAAAAACCGATACTTCACTTTCTGTATATACTCCCGGTATTCCGGGTATTTTTTTAAATGCCGCTCTTCGGTTAGGGCCCGGGCCACGTAAATCGCAGACCACATGGTATAACCGTAGATGATCTTCAGGGTCCAAAACTGTTTATAAATAATCGATTGGCTCAGCCAATACAAAAGTTTTGTCGTTGTGCCGGGATGGCGTACTAGACCGTAAGGTCCCCGGGTTTGTAATTTTTTGAGTGTGATGTTCACAATAGATGGGCCTAGCGAAACATCTGAGTAAATGTGGCCGCATAGAAATAGGATTTCGACAAATTTAAACGCGATCAAGAAATTAATATTCGCTATAAGTAAGTCTTGCGGGTTGTGGGTGGCAACAAACGGCGCAAACGGGAACATCGCGCCGGTGACTTGATTCAGCGGTTCATAGCAGCAGAAACACACCAGCCAGCCGGTCATGGTCATGTCGATAGAGCGGCTGCGGTTCTCCAGCCAGCGCGATTCCAGGCAGTACCCTAGCGTGGCGTTGATAATATCCATTAGCCATAGGAACGTGGATGCAAAATACAAAAAATTGAGAACGTGATTGTCTCCGGCTAGGCGGTTGATCATGTCGAGGTTGGACAATGTCGTACCGAGTACTTGAATGACCATGATGGGGATGAAATATGCCCGCATAGCTAGGTTCAAGAGGACTTTGCGATTGTATTTATTGCGTAATACAAGATACGCCGTTTGGTTTTTTTCTTCCTTTATTAATCCAATCCACAGTTGCCTGACTATATGCAGCAAGCGAATAGCCGGATCGTAGAAATCCTCTTGCCGCGATGATTTGAATATCAATGTAACCAAGAAATAGGGCATACCCACAATGAGGTAAGCCATTAACAATTGGTCAAAAAACAGAAAATTCGCTTGAAACCTATCCGCGCTGTAAAAAGGCAGGTTTTGGTACAACAATTTGCCCGAGTATATTATGACCAGCCAAATCAGGTAACGGGCCAATGCTTGTTTAACAAGCGGTAGCCAGTGAATAGTTGCCAATATAGCAAACCGGCTTTTGCCATTGAGCTGGCGATAAAAATTCATGGCGGCGTATAAGCAAGCCAAGCCTAGTAACGGCGCCAAGAACCATTGATTTTCGAAACCGAAGCGTTGGTAAATGAACAACGTAGTGAGCGTGGTAACAAATGTGGCGAACAGATATACATGCGGCGAAAGATTGTCGGCACGCTGTTGCATGTTCTGTAAATTAAATCAGGCCGTTGTGCGCCGCGACCAGGCGCAACAACAAACTGGACTGCGGCTCAAGCCGGTATTGGGCATGATGTTGCTGCCAAATTTGTGCGGCTTCTTGCGGATTGTTCAGCAGTAGCGTCGCTAATAAGGCGCCGCCCACCAGAAATTCACCTTGGCTGGTGCTAAACGACATAGAGCCATTTAATAAGCGCTGGGAGACGCTTAATATTTTTTCCGCATTGCCCACGCTCAAGCTGTGCAACAGAGTTATCCAGTCTTGGTCAATATCGGTAAGTTGCTCATAACAGGGGGATTGCACTAGCACTTTCCAAATGTTGTCCAGTTCGTATTTGCTGAGGAAGGGTATGATGGCATTGGCGAAAGTCAGCAAAACATCAATTTTTTGTTGTGTGTTTGCAGGCGTGCATTGAAAAAAATACTGATTCATTTCTTGCAGATTTTTTCGATACTTGGGCGGAAAGAAACCGCTTTGCTGACCGGTGTTCAGATACGCGTCGCGGATGGATGTGCCTATCATGGTGAACATGGTGATGACGGGGGTGTGGTATTGGGTGATGCTCGTGAATTCGTCCGCTAAACGATGTTGATCCAGCAATTTCAATGCGGGGATATTGCTATAACTTAATGCAATTAATTCGCTTGCATTGTTGTTGAGGAAGCGTTGTTTGACGGCTTTGAGGTCTAATACGGGATAATAGTCCGAGTTAGCTGAAATATCGAAAGAAGTGAACAGCGGGTGTATGGCGGATTTGGCGGCCAGGCGACGCAGTTCCAAATCTTTTTCAGTGTTTATAAATATTCTCGCCAGTTCTTTTTTTAGCTCCGGCGGGGAAAAGACCGCGGGGGAAGGCGATGATAGTGTTCCTTTTTTCTTGGCGACGATCAAAATATCTCTGTCGGTGCAATAGTAAATTGCATAATCCTCGAAATAAGGCGCCAGCGCTTTTACCACCGAGGCGATCAGGTCGATATTGAGTTCATACACTTGCAGCCACTGCACCAACAAGCCGTCATTGGCAATATGACGAATTAGCAGTTGATAAAATTCTTCCGTAAATAAACTGGCGGTGCCGCTGACCCAGGGATTGGACGGCTCGGAAATAACAATATCGTATTGTTTGCCGTGCGATGAAAAGTAGGTTTTGGCGTCATCGATGTGAATATGGCTGCGCGGGTCGGTATATGCCAGCTCCACTCGGGGGCGAAATCCTTGTGCGGCTTCCACCATCGCCGGTTCGATTTCGATAGTGTCAACCGCATGCAGCGAAGGAATGGTCAGTAAGGTGTGGGTGGTGAGCCCCGAGCCCATGCCGATAACTGCGGCGTTTTTCGCCTCGGGGTGAAAAGCAAACGGTACTGCGGCGGCTAATACCATGGTAGGTTCATCGGTGGATATCTCGCCGCGCCCCGTCATGTTGATATTAGCATCGACTTTTCCATTGGTGCGGATATTGACATAGTTGTCGTTTGTTCGATGCAAGTCCACCGTGGCTGTCTTGCCGTCTTTGTGGAATAAAACCTCGGTGTCGTTGCTGGACAACAGTTTGCCGTTGCGGTACACCCCTGAGCTCATTTTGTAGGGATCTAACTGTACAAACAACAGGATCACGCACAGAGCGCCGACACCGGTGGTCGCACCAATTAAAATTGATTTGGAGTTTTCCGCCGGTTGCAGATACAGCAGCAAAAACAGTGCAAGTCCGATATCGATGGCGGCTCCTGTCCATAGTGCGCCCTTTAAACCGAGAACCGGCAAACCGATATGGGTGGCGAAAAATACCCCGACGATAGCGCCCAGGGTATTGACTGCGTACACTGCGCCTATGCTTTTTTCACCATTGCCGAACTGCATCAAGCTGTGGGTAATCAACGGCAGTGTCATGCCCGCGCATAAAGTGGTCGGTAGCATAATGGCCAAGGCGATGCCGTGACTGGATAAGTTAAACAAGGTATAGCCGGTATCGTTTTTTTCCAGCACACTTAACAGCCATTGCATGACTTCGAAGGTGTTGCCGTAAAGTGGTAATGTGGATAACGCCAGGAGTCCCATCACCAGTTGTACCATGGCAAGAAAAAGCACCACGTTTTTAATCCGCTGAATCCGCAGGCGAATCCAGAGGCCGCCGAACGCCAAACCGAATATGAAGGCGCTTAACATGAGTTCAAACGCATGGGTTGAGCTGCCCAACACCAGGCTCAGCATGCGGATCCAGCTGACTTCATAAATGAAAGACGCCGTGCCGGTCAGCGCCGAGACCGCCAGAAGGGTGACATACCATTGATTTTTAGAATGAGACTTAGGAGAGGTGTCGGCTTGTTGGCTGACCGGTGGCAGTTGTGCGTGGTCTTTAGCCAGCAGCCAAACCGTTAACGCCAATAAAATATTAATTACACCGGCAATGCTGATTGTGCCCGGCAATCCCACCCAGGCGATAAATACAAAGCCGCCGACCAATACGCCTATAGCAGCACCAATGCTATTAGTGAAATACAGCATGGCAACGGTCTGCCCCGGCGACTGAGGGAATAAGCGGATTACTCCGGCCGTCATGAGTGGAAACGTCATGCCTAGCAAGACCGATTGGGGGAAAATCAGCAGCGTGGCCAAAGACCATTTGAATATATTGATTAATGCCGGCTCGCCAATGGCTGGCATAATCGAGGTGTACGCGATCTGGGTGATCTGGTCAAACGTAGGATGAAACAACAGCGCGAACAACCCAATTAAGCCTTCTGCCAGCGCATAGCCCAACAACAAATTCTTCCATCGGGCTGAATACCGGCTGCACAACCAGGAACCCAACGCCATGCCGCCCATAAAAATCGCCAATACGAGAGTCTGAGCATAAGCTGCATGGCCTAAAAATAGCTTTAAATAGTGTGACCAAATGGATTCGTAGATCAGCCCGGAGAACCCGGAAATCGCAAAAAGTGTAAAAAATAGCCCCTTCATGATGCTCTACTTTATAGTTATTAAATTCACGGTGTATGGTATAACACTTCGATTATTGTGTTGTCCACCGCGGCCCTGGCCTGTTATCCGGCAATTGCCATCGGTATACTACACTACTTGGTAAAATCGATGCATCGAAGGACTGACGACGAAATCGGGAACTTGAATTAAATTTGTGTTCGAAAACGTATGTTGTACGGATTAATTGAATTTGCTTATGTTTAATCTATTGCGTCGCTTTGCTTCTTTGAAAATCACTCTGGTGGGTATGATATTGCTGATAGGTGGCTCGGTGGCGATTTATGGCAATCCCATTGATATCCCCATGTGGGTGTTAGTTATACCCTTAGTGTTTTTGGCGGTAAATCTTACCGCGGCCATAATCACCAATAAACGTATCAACCATCAGCCGAGTTTGCTGGTGTTTCATGTATGTTTGTTGGGTTTGGTGATCCTTGCCGGAATCGGCCGCCTGACACACCTGGACGCCCATACCGAAATTCCCATCGGTACGGAGTTCAATGCCAATCGCATTTTGGAGGTCCGCGAGGGGATTTGGCATTCGGGCAATCTCGATCAAGTAAAGTTTGTTCAAGGCCCATATACGGTTGAGTATGCACCAGGCATGCAGCGGGGTCTGACCCATAGTCACGTGATGGTAAAAGATCCCACGGGTCAATGGGTTGAGAAAATCATCGGCGATGACCGTGTATTGGTAATAGATGGCTATCGTTTCTACACCACACACAACAAGGGTTTTACCACCTTGCTGACCTGGACGCCCGACGGCGGCGAACGCATTAGCGGTACAATCAATATGCCTTCGTATCCGTTGTTTGACTATAAACAAGACAATCATTGGACGCCGCCCGGAACACAGCAAGAAATCAAGTTCTGGCTGCAAATCGATGCCGGACTTACTCAGGACGAGGCGTGGACGTTGGATGCCCGGAACTCCACCGCCGTGTTGGTAGTCACAAACAACAATATCCGTCAGGAGCTGCGCGAGGGTGAGCAAATACGCTTGCCCGGCGGTGAACTGAAATTTGAAAAATTGACTATGTGGATGGGATACCGAATATTCTACGACCCCACCATTCAATGGATGTTTTTCATTTCCGTGGCCGGAGTGGCAGGATTGGGTTTTTATTTTTGGCAAAAAATCAATCTGCAGCCATGGACTGAAGAGACACAAGAAGAATTGTTAAAAGAATCTTTGACTGAGCCGCTTAATCTCTCATTAAAACAACCAGCAAAAGCAGTGAAACCATCCAACCAAGAACAACCTATGATCTCAAATCGTACCAGCCATGATTTGGCTCCGCTATCCAAAGGGCAATCATGACAGCAGGCATTGTGGCAGAAATTCCCTGGTTGTGGGCGGGTTTGACCGCCTACATGATTGCTACCTTGGTATCCATGTGGGGGGTCTCGCCCCGTTATGCCAATGTGCCCATCATCCAACACAAAACGCATGAATATATTGTATTAGGCTGTTTAACCCTGGGTGTATTGTTGTTGGCTGCCGCTATCGGGGCGCGCTGGATGCGTATCGGTCATGGGCCCTGGATCAGTCTGTTTGAGCTGCTCATGAGTCAGCTTTGGAGTCTGGGTCTGATTTTCGCCTTGTTATATTGGCGCTTACCCGGTTTAAGACCTAGCGCGGTAATAGTGCTGCCCATTATGTGGATATTAGGCAGTTGGGTTCTGACGCTGGAGCCCTCCGCCAGCCATTTTCCGGCCACTTATTACAATGTTTGGAAGTGGTCCCATGTGGGACTGGGTAAGATCTTTTTGGCTTTGCTCCTGGCCGGCGTGGGCTTGGCGGGGGTAATGATTTTACGCACCACCCGGCTGGGTCAGAATTGGTTTCGCGGCATGCCATCGGATATGGTCGTCGATCGCCTGGCATGGCGATTTATGATGCTGGCTTTGGTGTTCGACAGTTTAATGCTCATTGCGGGGGCGGTGTGGGCCCAAGATGCTTGGGGACGATACTGGGCTTGGGATTCGTTGGAAACCTCGGCATTTCTTACCTGGCTGTTTTTAGCTATTGGTTTGCATGTTCGCTTGACCTACAAAGTGCCTCACTGGCTCAGTGGGGTCATCATAATTGGCATATTTTGTATGGCTTTTGCCACTTATTTTGGTGCACCATACATCAGCCCCTCGGCGCATAAAGGTATGGTGTAACATGGGTTCCGCGTCCCGGGTTCAGACTGGGCATTTTGATAATTTGGTGGCCATTTTGGCCGTGACTGCGGTGTTGGCGTTGCTGGGATTTACGGCGGATCTAGCCGAACGTTACGCGGCCACAGTGGATGCCAGCGCATTTTCAGCGTCAAAAAAAATCGTGGGTTATGTTCGGCCCAAAGCCATTGCTTCCACCCAGGACATGGTCCACGCTCCGTTGCGCAATCCCCCCATGCCGCAAACCGAGGATCTCACCGTCAGCATGAGCCCCCAGGACGCCCAAGTACTCAAGCAGCGCTTTGAGCAAGCAGTGGCGTTGTTACACGCCAAGCAATACGATTTCGCGATAACTGCGCTTAACCAGGTTATTGAAATTCAACCGAAACTACCGGAAGCGTATGTGAATATCGGGTTTGCGTATTTGGGATTGGAGCAATGGGACACGGCCATCATGGCGTTCACCAAAGCCAGCGACTTAAAGCCAGATCAAGCCAATGCCTACTATGGTTTGGCTTTGGCGTATGAAGGCAACGAAGAATACGAAGCCGCATTAGGGGCGATGCGCAGCTACATCCATCTGTCCACACCGCAAGATCCGTTCTTGGCCAAAGCCCGCTCCGCCTTATGGGAGTGGGAAGAGATTTTAGGCCGGGTGCCGGGTCCTAAAAATCCGAAAGACCAAACCCCCTCATCACCGTTAGAGGAAACTCCGCCCCAAAGCCTAGAATGAAAGTCTCCACCACCTTTCTCCGAAACGGGCTGTTATTGGTGTTGGCATTATTAATCGTGGCCTGCACAAAACCTCCTCCCGAATTAAAGGTGCAAGTAGGCCAGCGCTTTCCCGATTTAATAGTCAGGGATTTGAAAAATAATTCGCAGTCCATCGAGATGGCCAGCGGCAAAATTACGGTGCTTAATTTGTGGGCTACCTGGTGTGGGCCGTGCCGGCACGAAATGCCCAGTTTAGACCGGCTCGCGGGACTATTGGACGAAACCAAGTTCAGGGTGGTGGGTTTGTCGGTGGATCAAGATGATCATTTGGTCAGGGAATTCCTCATTGATCGGAAAATTTTTTTTGAAAACTATCTGGATAACCATATGCGCATTGCCAATGATCAGATAGGGGTGCGGGTTTTTCCATCCACGTTTTTTATCGGCGCCGATGGTCGCTTGCTGAAAGTGGTCGAAGGCTGGCGATATTGGGATACCATGGAATCGATCGATGAAATAAAAGCACTGTCTGAGGCGTTTATCTCTCAGTAGTTGTATATTATTTGATCATTTAAGATTCTGCCCCTATGGGGGGAATTTAATAGAGAATTGCGGCGGAAAAGTGGTAAACTCCCGCCAGTCATGAAATTAGTAATCAAATTATTAACATAACGGGGCGGAATGTTAGAAGTACGCGACCTGGCATGCGTGCGGGGAGATCACCGCCTATTCCGAGGATTAAATTTCACGTTACACGAGGGCGAGCTGCTGCATTTGCGGGGTTCCAATGGCAGTGGCAAAACCAGCTTGTTGCGCACCATCTGCGGTTTGATGGCACCCGCTGAAGGTCAGGTGTTGTGGCAAGGAAAGAATACACGTTCCATCCGCGAAGAATTCTTCAATAATTTGATTTACCTTGGTCACTTGGGCGCTATCAAGGGTGAATTAAGCGCTTTTGAAAACTTGCGGCTGGCAGGTCAATTAGCCGGATTACCCATTGATGAAGACAGCATGCTCAAAGCCATCACCAAGATGGGCTTAGCTGGACGGGAGGATCTGCCCACTAAAGTTTTATCCGCCGGGCAAAAGCGTCGGGTCGCTTTGGCGAGATTGCTCGCACACAATGCCAAATTGTGGATTTTGGATGAACCTTTTAATGCTCTGGATGTGGCCGCAGTGGATTTGCTGAAAAACATGATCGCCGATCATGTGCGGGTCGACGGTATGGTGATTTTGACGACACATCAGGAAGTTGAGATCGACACCGGTAAAATCAGGCATATTAACTTGGATTCTTAGCAAGAAAGAATAATGACCGAACCTAGCCTGCTTACCGCTTGCCGCTCCATGTTGGGACGTGATTTGGTTTTGGCCATGCGCCGCCGGGCGGATGTATTAACCACATTGATATTCTTTTTAATCGTGGTCAGCTTGTTTCCCCTGGGCGTGGGACCGGAGATAGACACCTTACGGGAGATCGCCCCAGGTGTTATTTGGGTGGCTGCGCTGTTAGCTTCCATGTTGTCTTTGGGGAGATTGTTCTCCGATGATTACCAGGATGGCACCTTGGAGCAAATATTATTGCTACCTCACCCTCTGGCGGTCATCGTGTTAAACAAAGTGGTTGCTCATTGGTTGGTATCTGGGCTACCGTTGGTGATATTTTCGCCCTTATTAGGTATGCAATTAGGATTAAATGCGGAATCCATAGGCATTTTAATGGTCACATTGGTACTGGGAACGCCAGTTCTGAGTTTGATCGGTTCCGTGGGGGCGGCATTGACTGTAGGACTGCGCGGTGGTGGGGTGCTGGTTTCTTTATTGGTGCTGCCATTGTATATTCCGGTTCTCATCTTTGGCGCAGGGGCAGTGGAATCGGCCGCTGCCGGCTTGGGAGTGGAAGCCCATCTGTCATTATTGGGGGCGTTTTTAGCCATGGCGATTGTGTTGGCGCCCTGGGCGACCGCAACCGCATTACGAATCAGCTTGGATTAATTTAACGAACGATTTTATTTGAACAATTTAGCAAAGAATGGCCTTACAAAATTCAATTATTTGGTTGTATTTTTCTTCCCCGAAGAATTTCTATCCGCTGGCAGGTAAACTGATCCCCTTCTTTGCAATACTGGCGGCGGTATTGACTGTGATCGGTTTATATATCGGATTTTTCGTCGCCCCCACCGATTATCAACAAGGCGAAAGTTACCGCATCATTTTTATACACGTACCCGCAGCATGGATGTCTATGTTTATTTACATAGTCATGGCGATGTACGCTTTCATCGGCTTGGTGTGGAATATTAAAATGTCCGAAATGATGGCCTCGGCCTTGGCACCCACAGGCGCCATGTTTTCCTTTTTGGCCTTATGGACAGGGGCTCTATGGGGCAAACCGACGTGGGGTGCGTACTGGGTATGGGACGCGCGCTTAACCACGACTTTGATCATGTTGTTTTTATATATCGGTTTTATGTCTTTGGAATCCGCCATTGACGACGCGCGCCGTGCTTCCAAGGCCAGTGCGTTGGTCGCTGTTGTGGGCGTGGTCAACGTACCTATTATTTATTTCTCCGTGAAATGGTGGAATACCCTGCATCAGGGGGCTTCGGTCAGCCCGACCATGGCGCCCAAGATGGCTTCCACCATGTTAAATGCCATGTTGATTATGGTGTTTGCTTTTTGGATGTACGCCATTGCCGTAGTGTTGATGCGGGCACGCAATATAATTCTGGAGCGCGAAAAGCAAACCACTTGGGTGCAGGAATTGGTAACCAACAAAAAGTAACAGTGGAACTAAGTATGGCAGAGTTTTTCGCAATGGGCGGTTACGCTTTTTACGTATGGGGTTCCTACGGCGTTACCGCGTTATTTATGTTAATTGAAGTAATATTAGTTATTCGCAACAAACGCACCATTATGCAGAGACTGGCGCGCATGGTGCGTATGAATTCACAGGTGGAAAAATGAAGACGAGACATAAACGACTAATCATTATCGTCGCCGGTGTGGCGGTGTTGGGTATTGCCTTGACCCTAATTTTCAAAGCCTTCAACAGTAACATGGTATTTTTCTTTAGCCCCAGCGATGTGCAAGCCCAAAAAGCGCCCGCTGATCGGGTATTCCGTTTGGGCGGATTGGTGGAAGAAGGCAGTTTACAACGTGAGGACGACGGCCTGACCGTGCATTTTAAAGTGACCGATAACGCCGAAACCATTCCGGTGATATACACCGGTATCCTGCCCGACTTGTTCCGCGAAGGCCAAGGTGTAGTGGCGCAAGGTAAGCTAGACGCTAATGGCATTTTCAAAGCTTCTGAAGTGCTGGCTAAGCACGATGAGACTTACATGCCACCCGAGGTGGCCGAAGCCTTGGAAAAAACCAAACAACAAGCCGCGGCCAGCATGCCGCAATAATTATCCGTTTTAACGCAAGCAACAATTATCAGGAGGGGCGGTCATGGTTCCAGAAATAGGACATTTTGCACTGATCTTGGCCTTATGTATTGCCATAGTTCAAGGTGTGGTAGCTATCGCTGGCGCGCAACTGGGCGTCAAATCCTGGGTGGCCATGGCTAAGCCCGCCGCGCAAGCGCAGTTGGTGTTTGTGACGACGGCGTTTTTCTGCCTTATGTACGCTTTCATTCAAAACGATTTTTCGGTGACTTATGTCGCCATGCAATCCAACTCGTTGTTGCCTTTGGTATATCGAATTTCCGCGATCTGGGGTGGTCACGAAGGTTCCATGCTGTTGTGGGTGCTGTTTTTAGCGGTGTGGACGGGAGCGGTTGCCAAATTCAGTAAGAATCTACCCGACGACATGATCGCCCGCGTACTCGGAGTCATGGGGCTGGTATCTGTGGGTTTTTATTTATTTATCTTATTTACCTCCAATCCGTTCGATCGATTGTTGCCGCCGGCGGTGGATGGCCGTGACTTGAATCCTTTGTTGCAAGATCCCGGCTTGATCATTCATCCTCCCATGTTGTACTTGGGATATGTAGGGTTTTCCGTGGCATTCGCGTTTGCCATTGCGGCTTTGTTGAGCGGCCGACTGGACGCGGCCTGGGCGCGCTGGTCCCGTCCCTGGACGACGGTGGCCTGGATGTTCCTAACCATTGGTATCGGTCTGGGTAGCTGGTGGGCATATTATGAATTGGGCTGGGGCGGCTGGTGGTTCTGGGACCCGGTGGAAAACGCCTCGTTCATGCCTTGGTTGGTGGGTACCGCCTTAGTACATTCGCTAGCAGTGACGGAGAAGCGCGGCAGTTTTAAAAACTGGACCGTATTGTTGGCCATTTTCACATTTTCCTTGAGTCTGCTTGGTACATTTTTAGTCCGTTCCGGCGTATTGACCTCGGTGCACGCGTTTGCCACCGATCCAGAACGCGGTGTATTTATTCTCATATTGTTGCTGATCACTATCGGGGTATCGTTGGTTTTGTTTGCCTGGCGCGCACCTAAAGTGGGATTGGGCGGCAAGTTTCAGTTGGTATCCCGGGAAACCTTTTTATTGGCAAACAATGTGGTGTTAGTGGTGGCCGCCGCTGCCGTGTTATTGGGTACTTTATATCCTCTATTACTGGATGCGCTAGGCATGGGTAAAATTTCCGTTGGTCCCCCGTACTTCAACGCAGTCTTTGTGCCTTTGATGGCGCCGGCTATCTTCTTAATGGCGGTGGGTCCCATTACTCGCTGGAAACAGGCCAGCGTGCCCGATTTGGTTTCCCGCCTTAAATGGGCGGCGGTGATTGCCATAATTATGGCCGTCGTGACGCCGTTCATCATGGGTGAGTGGGGATTATTACGGCCGTTGGGATTTGCCTTGTCTTTCTGGGTAATGTCCGCTGTGGCGATCACCTTGGTGGAGCGTGTGCAAAAAGTCAAACAACCCGGCAACTTTTTTAGCAAAATGGCCAGCCTGCCGAACAGCTTTTTGGGCATGTGTATGGCGCATTTCGGGGTGGCGGCTTTCATTCTCGGCGTTACCATGGTGACCAGTTACGAAGTGGAAAAAGATATGCGCATGGAAGTGGGCGATACCGTCACCATGGGGGGATACACTTTCCAGTTTAACGGCGTTAGCAAAGTCAAAGGGCCGAACTACAACGCTCATCGCGGTCACATTCAAGTGACGAAAGACGGGGACATAGTCACCAATTTGTATCCGGAGAAACGTGAATATCTGGTGCAAACCATGCCTATGACCGAAGCGGCCATCGATACCGGCTTGTTTCGCGACTTATACGTGTCGTTGGGAGAACCAGTCAGCGGCGGCGCCTGGAGTGTGCGGGTGTATTACAAACCGTTCGTTGATTGGATTTGGGGCGGCTGCTTTATCATGGCGCTAGGCGGGTTGCTTGCTATAACCGACCGCCGTTACCGGTTGGTGACCAAAAAACAGCGCGACGAGCAGGCGGCCAAGGATAGTGCGGACGGTGAAGGCGTCAGCGCTCAACCGGCGGCTGCCACCGACAAGTAACTGCTAGTGTTGCGAGCGTAGGGTTTAATTTAGAGAGTTGATATGACACGAAATATACGTTTTTTGTTGCCGCTGATTATTTTTATCGTAGTGGCGGCGTTCTTGTACAAAGGATTGTCTCTGAATCCTAGAGAAGTTCCGTCGCCGTTTATCAACAAACCGGCGCCTGATTTCAGCCTGCAAAAATTGGATAACATGAGTGAGCAGTTTTCCAATAAAGACATGCTAGGTAAAGTTTGGTTGTTAAATGTGTGGGCTTCTTGGTGTGTGGCTTGCCGTCAGGAGCACCCCTTGCTGGTACAAATGGCGCGCCGCGGTGATGTGCCCATATACGGATTGAATTATAAAGACGCCCCCACCCAGGCTCGCCAATGGTTAAAACAGCACGGCGATCCTTACGTTTTAAGCGCTGTGGATTATCAAGGCAATGTGGGCATCGATTACGGCGTTTACGGAGTGCCGGAAACGTTTGTCATCGATAAAAGAGGCATTATTCGCCACAAAGTCATCGGGCCGATTTCGTTTGGTATTTTGAACGACTGCGTTATGCCGTTGGTAAAAGTATTGGAGCAAGAAGACCCACAAGTGACGCCCGTTGAATATAAAGGTGTGGAAGGATGCGCGTGAAAACAAAGTTAATTATCGTGTTATTGAGTTTGGTTGTGGGTTTTAATGCTGCAAACGTCTGGGCTAAAGAAGCCCAGCCTATGGCGGCGGATCCGGAAATGGAAAAGCTGGTCAATGAAATCTCGGAGGAACTGCGTTGCCTGGTGTGTCAGAACCAAACCATAGCGGACTCTCATGCTGCTTTGGCGGTCGACTTGAAAAATCAAGTTCGAGATATGGTGGCTACAGGCAAAACCCAACAAGAAATCGTCGACTATATGGTGCAGCGCTATGGCGATTTCGTGCGCTACCGGCCTCCGGTTAAACCCACCACTTATTTGTTATGGATAGGGCCGTTTATTTTATTGATTGTGGGAGTTATGTTGTTGATAAGTAATTTAAGAAAAAGACGGCAAGTGATTGCCGATGCTCCCCTATCCACCGACGAGAGCGATCGCTTGCAGTCCCTTTTGGGCGCGGACGAAAAAACAGTGGGGGGAGAGGGTAAAACATCATGATCGTATTTTGGATAGTAGCAGCGCTGTTGATCGCTGCAGCGCTGTTGTTCTTACTGCCGCCTTTGGCTCAGAAACAATCGGATACCGCCAAGCTGCAACGCAAAGAAATCAACATCCTATTGTTCAAGGATCAGGTGGCGGAGTTAGAATCTGATCTGAGCAGCGGAACCATAACTCAAGACCAGTTTGATCAAGCCAAGCACGATTTGGAACGCAGTTTGTTGGAAGACGTTTCCGGCGACGAGGCACCGGCACCTGCGACTTCCAAATTTGAAGGACTAGGTAACAAATCTGCAATAGCCGTAGCTGTGTTTTTGCCTGTGGCCGCGATTGTTTTATACCTGCAACTGGGCAGTGGTGAACTGGGATTGCGCCCGGAAGAGGCGCAAATGGCCCAGCGGACCGAAGGCCATGAGGGCACTTTAGAAGAACAAATCCGCAAGTTACAGGATCACTTACAGACCAATCCGGATGATGTCGAGGGTTGGACCATGCTGGCTCGTTCCTATTACTTTTTGAAAAACTATCAAGCCGCCGCCGAGACTTTCAATCGGGTTGCGGTATTGACCAACGAAACCGATCCCAATATCCTGGCTGACTACGCCGATGCGCTGGCGATGGCGCAAGGCCGTAATATGCAGGGCAGGCCCTACGACTTGGTGAAAAAAGCCTTGCAAGTGGAACCATTTCACCAAAAAGCTTTGTGGCTGGCGGGTACGGCAGCTTATCAAATTCAAGACTACGCAGCGGCGCTGCAGCATTGGGAAAAACTGGCCACCTTGTTTCCCGAAGGCACCGATGGTCACAACCAGATGCTGCGCAATATCGCCGAAGTGAAGCAACTAATGGGGCAGGAACTGGATCCGCAAATGATCGCCAAGCTGCAGGGGCAACAAGAAGGATCGGCGACGGGCGGCGCTGGCAGTGCTAACGCCAGAGTCAGTGGTAGAGTGTCGTTGGATCCCGCGTTGGCAGGTTCAGTGTCTCCGGGCGATACGGTATTTGTATTCGCGCGCGCCGCCAACGGACCGCGCATGCCATTAGCCATTTTGAAGAAACAAGTCAGTGACTTACCATTGGATTTTGTGATGGATGATTCCCATGCCATGAATCCTCAAATGAAATTGTCAGGCTACAGTGATGTGGTCGTTAGTGCGCGAATATCTAAAACCGGTAATGCCATGCCGCAAGCCGGTGATCTGGAGGGCGCCAGCGCTGTTGTGAAGGTAGGCGCACAAGGTTTAAATATCGTGATTAATCAAGCCGTGGGCGCAGCGGCTGCAGCGTCCCCCGCGACTGCTAAGGTAACCCAAAACGCAAGCCGGGCGACAACCCAGGTTTCCAATCCCAGTGGATCGGCGGCTGCTGTAGCCGGAATGATTTCCCTAGACCCCTCTTTAACCAACAGGGTGTCGCCTGATGATACCGTATATGTGTTTGCGCGCGCCGCTGAAGGGTCTCGTATGCCGTTGGCCATTATCAGAAAACAAGTAAAAGACTTGCCGCTGGCGTTTTCCTTGGATGACAGCATGGCAATGAATCCCAATATGAAGTTGTCCAATTATTCAGAAGTCATTGTCGGGGCACGCATCTCCAAAACCGGTAACGCCATGCCTCAGAGTGGTGATTTGAAAGGATCCAGCTCGGTAATTAAACTGGGCAGCCGGGACTTGAAAATTATTATTGATAGCGCAGTGCCATAAATTACTTTACGGTTTTGATTTATGAAGCTAAACAATCTTATTAATTACTGCTTGGTGGCCCTTGCTATTTTATTTTCCACAAATGTTCTTGCCGGAGACCCTTTTTTAGGTGCCCAAGTGTACAACGAGCATTGCGTGGTATGCCATGGTGCGAACGGCAAAGGTGTGATTGCCGGTACGCCGGATTTCCTGCAGTTCAATTTTCTAGCCAGACCGGACTTCGAATTTAAAAACTCCATAAAAGCGGGCAGAGGCATAATGCCCGCCTATGAGGGAATATTAAAAGACCGCGAGATTTTGGATGTGATCGCTTATATCAGGACTTTTAAATGACGCGCACAATAATAACTAAACTCATAACCTTATTTGTATTTTTAAATCTAGTTCTCGTTTCTGCCTGCTCGGACAAAGAACAACCACCCACATCACCAGCACCATCAAGTGCTGAAGCGCCGGCGCAACCGTCATCATCCGGACAGAGTTTTACACCGCAACCGACGCCAACCGTAGCCGGTTATAGAGTCCAGGAAACTTTCAATGTCGGTGACAACACCTATGTGAGATCTATGGCTATAGATCAAAATTCGAATTCCTTGTGGGTAGGTACCTCAGTCGGAGTGTTGGAGGTTGATTTGGCGAGCCGAAATATGTTGAATACCTATACTCGGGATCAAGGCCTTGCCAATGAATATGTGTTCGGTATTTTTGTCGACAGTCAGGGTACTAAGTGGTTTGGCACCAACGGCGGCGGCATATCCCGTTTACGCGACAGCCAATGGCAGACGTATTTCCCAATGCACGGCTTGGCTGACTACTGGGTATATAGTTTCACCGAACAGTCCAATGGCAATCTGTGGATAGGCACGTGGGCTGGGTTGAGTGTTTTTAATCCGCAGACGCAACAATTCACCACCTATTTAGATGAGCTGGTTAACGAATGGGTATACGGTTTGGGTGTGGACTCCAAAGACCATGTATGGATCGGAACTGAAGGCGGCATCAATATGTTTGATGGCCAAACCTGGAAAACCTGGACGCACAAAGAAGGGTTGGGGGCACCCAACACGCAGAATTTACCCCTTAGCGACAATACCGGACTGGGTACGCGAAGCCGCCACGATTTGAGTGTCATGGAACAAGGCATGATGACTTACAATCCGAATTACGTGTTTACCCTCATCGTTGCGCAAGACGATAGCATCTGGGCGGGGACATGGGGCGGCGGTGTCAGTCATTTTGACGGAGAAAAGTGGACTAATTACACAACTGAAAACGGCTTGAGCGGAAACATCGTTTATAGTGTCGCGCAAGACAAACGCAATCATCTCTGGTTTGGTACTAATGGTGGTTTGACTTACTATGATGGTTCCAGTTGGTATACGTTCAGTGAAGCCGAAGGACTGTTGGATAACAATATTTACGCCATTGCCATCTCAGAGACAAATGAGGTTTGGGTAGGCAGTAAATCAGGGGTAGTATATATCGCTCAGCAAATGTAGTTGAGCACAAGTAACAACGGAGGTCGTTTTAGTGAATATTAATGCAAAAGGCTTGGCTATCGTGATTATCGTTGCCGGTGTAGCGGTGGTGGCAGCATATAATCTTGGCATGAACCAGGCGCAAAACCAGCAAACTGCCAGCGCGCCGGTAACTGCACCTCACAGCCAACAACCGCAGTCTGTGGCGCCAGCAAGCAAGACGCTGCTACCGGATAGTGGCGACGCTATGCCCGCGAATCACCCCGCTGGCGCAAGTCAAGCGCGGTTTACCCACTTTCAGGTGGGCAATAGAAACGTCAAAGGCATGATTGCCGATGGCGATGAAGTATGGGTAGGCACCTCCGGTGGCGCCATTCGTTATTCTTTAAAAACCGAAGACTACAAGCTGTACGACGTCAATAACGGCAGCTTGATCTCGAACGGTGTGTTTCATTTGAGTAAGCTAAGAAACAAAATCATTGTCGGTACTTACGGCGGGGGTATGTCTGTGTACGATCCGCAAACCGATGCCTGGAAAAACTATAACATTCCCGATGGCCTGGCGGATCAATTTGTCTACGATATAGCCGAAGACGAGAAGGGTAACTTCTGGATTGCTACTTGGTCGGGTGTTAATTTAGTGCCCGGCGGCAATTTGGAGGATTCTTCAGGTTGGCAAACTTTTACCGTGGAAAACACCAATGGCGGACTGCCTAACGACTGGGTGTATGGCGTGGAAGTCGGCAAGAACGGTGATATATGGTTTGCTACCGAGGGTGGTTTGGCCAGGCTTGACAGTAATCGGCAATGGACCAACTGGCAGCATGAAGAGGGTTTGGGTGCGCCGTATGAGAAAGTAAAAGACGATATTGCATTCACCAATGATCCGGCCCAAGCATCGAAACACCATGCAACGCAAAAAGCCGAACAAGGATTGGGGGATGTAAAAGTGGGCTACAATCCCAACTACATCGTCTCCATAGTAGTTGATGACAAAGGTGTTGTTTGGTGCGGCACGTGGGGCGGGGGATTGTCCAGCTTCGATGGGAACTCTTGGGAAACTTACACTAGCAAAGAAGGTTTGCCCGGCAATCATGTGTTTATGCTGCGACAAGGTAAAGACGGTAAACTCTGGATAGGGACGAATAAAGGTTTAGCTCGCTTCAATGAACCAGGTCAAGGTTTTACCGTGTTAACTAAGCAGCAAGGGTTGTATGCGGACAACGTATTTTCCATGGCAGAAGCCAACGACGGTAGTTTGTGGATTGGTAGTTTTGGCGGCGTGGCGCGGCTTAGTAACTACAATTTATAAATTGTCCTTTGAGTTGAATGAAGCTCCGCTTGATAATACTCAAGCGGAGCTTTTTTATTTTTGCTGAGTAAAATATGCTTTAAGTTATACGTTGAGGGATTTATGAAAAAAAGTCTGACCATTCTCGCGCTGGTTTTTGTGGCTGTGGCATGTGCTAAAAATGACTCAGAGACAAATAAGTTGGATGCGCAGACATCAAACACCTCTGCGCCTATGGGAGATGAAAAACAGTGGATTAAAGGTTG
>Ga0209536_100005569_pt1 | contig 19514 bp, 15 predicted proteins | sample DeeMarSeWOR28_12_FD_187461 | JGI IMG/M metagenome (GOLD analysis project Ga0209536, IMG submission 187461) | Marine sediment microbial communities from White Oak River estuary, North Carolina - WOR-2-8_12 (SPAdes) (version 2) | ecosystem: Environmental > Aquatic > Marine > Intertidal zone >...
GGAATACAGGTCAATGATAACCTGGTTAATTCAGAAAATGGAAAGATCGATTTGCATCAATCTCAATTTATCGCCTATCTTAACGGACATTATTTTGGGCTTGGAGATGTGCTGAACAGCTTTGGATTTTCAGCCCGTTAGCAAAGCCAACGACACCCGGCTAAATAGGGGCTCTATTACATTTTTGCTTTGCGCCAATGGCCCGTTTTCAAATACCCGTATGATAAAATGATCAGAAACGATCCGTAGAGGAATTCAGCCGTCCATATTCCGGTAACACTTGCATGAAATACCTTTAGCATGGTATAACTGTAAACCAGATACATGGCCAGGGCGACCGATTCCAGAATAAGTGCAATCTGGGTCTTTCCCGTACCTGAAACAGCGCTGAAAAAGATAAATCCAGCTGCAATGAATAAAGCACTGCCACTGATGACGTGTAATACAGGTAATCCATCACGGATCAGGGACGCTTCGTTCGTATACAACCCAAGCACAAGAGTTGGCGCAATCAGGTTCAATCCGACCAGAATCGTTACACTGAGTACACTCAGGTGTACAATTTTCCAGGTTACCTTCAAAACCTGTTCTGGTTTGCCACGTCCAATGGTAAAACTCACCAGGGTATTGGCAGCCGATGCAAATCCCCAAATGGGTACCATTAACACAACATAAATGCTGCGGATTATATTTGATATGGCCAGGGCATGCTCACCCATACTTTCCACGAAAATAAAGAAAAGAAACCATACTAAAATCGAAAAGAAATTTTGGAACATAACGGGTGCAGCAATTCTTATGATCCTGCCATACAAAAGAATACTGAATTGCCTGAACCGGAACAAATGAAAGCGAGCCAGATCTGTATCAAATGATGTGTATATGATGAATGCTGATGTGGCTGCAATCTCAGCGATAAAGGAGGCCAGGGCAGCACCCCGTATGCCCATAGGCGCCAGGCCCAGTTTCCCAAAAATAAAAATATAGTTCAGCGACACATTGACGGCTGCCATGACCAATGTCGACCAGGTAATCACCCGCGTTTTGGCAATCCCTATGTACAATGCCCTGAAAGCCATGTTGAAAAAGGCAAAAAGCAGACCAAATGAACGGATGTTCAGGTATTCAACGGAGGCCTCCAGCACCTGGTCTGAGGTCAGAAGGACATCCAGTAATTGGTTTGAAAACAAGCGCATGAAAAAAATCAAAAAAATGGAAATCGGTATTAGAAAGTACATGGCATGTTCCACCACACGGCCAATCTCATGATCTTTACCCTCTCCATATCTCCTGGCAACAATGATCTGCGTACCGATTCCAAACCCCCATCCCAGCATGACCAGGGTCAGATAAAAAATGCCACCGATGGCACCGGCTCCGAGAGCCACCTCCCCTACCCTGCCCAGGAAAGCGGTGTCCGTGACGGTGATGATATTCTGAGCCATACTCCCCAGGATGATGGGCCAGGCAATATCCCATATCCTCTTATATGTGATGGTTTTGTTCATATGCATTTGTAATATCGATGGCAGACTTGATGCGACCTGTGTCGAAGTTCAAATCAGAATCTGCTCATGGCCGATGCCGGAAAAGCCTAAAAATATAAAAGTGTCAGAAATAATCATACATCGATGACAAATTGGTCGGGCCGGGATTCAGAAAATCGCTCTTCATGTTTTTCTGGGCACCTCAGAATAGATTGCTTCAGTATACTTGGCAGGGTATCATAATTCATTGGAAATTTGGTAATTTAAGCCAATTATTCGTATATTCAAACCCTTGGCAGAACACCCAGGACCGGGAATCGTAAAGCCATAATATGGTGTGTAAAAACCATCTCTTTTTGAACTGATTAATTTCAGAGTATGAGCGAAAAGATCCTGAAAGCCCTAATGCAATTGTTTGCGATCATTGCTCGCCCTGAAAGTAATGAATCCGATCGGCGTACCGTTGTGGCATCCTTCCTCAAGCGGCAGCTAAACACTGAACTGGTGGATGTTTACCTGGATGTTTTTGATGGATACTACCAAATCCATCAGGAGAAGCAAAAAGAGAAGCAAAAACGGATACGGCGCATATCCGCAAGTTCTGTGAGGGTATTAAAGATCTGCACAGAGATCAATGAAGAGCTGACCCAGAATCAAAAGATCATCGTATTATTTCAGTTGCTGGAATTTGCCAAATCAGATGAAGATGTTATTACACAACAGGAGCTTGAGTTTATCAAAACCGTATCCGAAACATTCAATGTTTCCGATGAGGAATTCAATGAATTGTCTGACTTTGTGCTGAATCCCTTCGAGCAGCTTCCCAAAACAACCAACCTGCTCATTATTGACGGGAATCAAGTCCCCACCATTGAGAATGTGAAGCATGTTTATTCGCCGAGCATCGACAGCCAGATCTGGGTTCTGCAGATCACCTCTGCCCACCTTCATCTCATCCGCTGCATGGGGGAGATGGAAATATATATGAATAGTCAGCTGCTCCAACCCGATAAAGTATATGTATTCAATACCGGGGCATCCATCAGAGATCGGAAATCAAAACCCATTTATTATTCAGACATTGTTGGCCGATATCGTGCCGATACCATTAAAGACAAAATTGTATATCAGGCGTTCAATCTTGAATACCTTTTTAAAGGCGGTAAATATGGATTGCGTGATATCAGTTTCGAAGAAGAATCCGGACGCCTCGTTGGCATTATGGGAGCCAGTGGTGCCGGGAAATCCACCCTGGTGAATGTACTGAATGGGTCCAATGCACCCTCGCGAGGTGAGGTGCTCATCAATGGGCTCAATATTCATACACACAAGGAACAGATTGAAGGGATTATCGGGCATGTATCACAAGACGACCTGTTGATCGAAGAGCTCACCGTCTTTCAGAATCTTTACTTCAATGCCAAGATGTGCTTTGACAATTACTCTGAAGACGAGATTGTAGAAGCGGTAAACCGGGTATTGCAGAACCTGGGACTATTTGAAATAAAGGACTTCCAGGTGGGCAGTCCACTGAACAAGAAGATTAGCGGTGGCCAGCGTAAACGTCTGAATATCGCACTGGAACTGATCCGGGAACCGGCCGTCCTGTTTCTGGATGAACCCACGTCAGGTTTATCCTCCCGCGATTCAGAAAATATAATGGACCTGCTTAAGGAACTCGCCCTTAAAGGGAAATTGGTATTTGTGGTCATCCACCAGCCGTCATCGGATATTTTTAAAATGTTTGACAGCCTGCTGATCCTTGATGTCGGTGGATTCTCAATTTACTATGGTGATCCCATCGATTCCATAATATATTTCAAATCCAGGATTCACCACGCCAATTTCAACGAAAGTGAATGCCACGTTTGTGGTAATGTCAATCCTGAGCAGATTTTCAATATTGTCGAGTCGCAGGTGTTGGATGAGTTTGGAAAGGCCACCAGCACCAGAAAAATATCCCCGGCTGAATGGAATGCCTATTTTCATGAATACACCGATAAAAAGGTACGTCGGCTTACAGAGGTGCTGAGTATTCCTGACATCAGCTTTAAGATCCCCAACAAAGTCAAGCAGTGGTATATCTATGTCAAACGCGATATCCTGTCAAAACTGGTCAACACCCAATATCTGGTAATTAATTTCCTGGAAGCCCCGGTCCTTGCCTTTTTCCTGGCCTACCTGATACGCTATTTCAATATTGAGGACACCAATGAGTATGGCTATCATCTCCTCGATAACGACAACCTTCCGGTGTATATTTTTATGGCCGTCATAGTCGCAATATTTATGGGCCTTACAGTGAGTGCTGAGGAAATTATTAAAGACCGGAAAATACTAAAACGGGAAGCCTTCCTTAACCTGAGCTGGAACAGTTATTTGTTGTCGAAAGTATTTGTTCAGTTTGTCATCTCTGCCATCCAGGCATTTACGTTTGTTATCGTTGGCAATTCAATCATGGGAATACATGGAATGTACCTGCATTACTGGATCATGTTGTTCAGTGCATGGACCATGGCCAATATGATGGGACTTTTAATTTCGGATAGTTTCAAAACCGTAGTAACCATTTATATTCTGATCCCGTTCCTGGTCATTCCCCAGATCATATTAAGCGGCATCATCGTTAAATATGAAAAGTTGAATCCAGCAATTTCATCACCGAATCGAATCCCCTTCTATGGAGAGATCATAACAGCACGATGGGCCTATGAAGGACTGGCCGTACATCAATTTAAAGAAAACAAGTTCAACCGGCAGTTTTATGCATATGATAAACTCATGAGTATTGGTGATTTTAAAAAGCATTATTGGTTTAATAACCTGAAAGCCAAAACAAACGAGTTGATTCGACGCTATCAGGACCAGGATCTTGGAGAGACCGCAGAAATCGCCCATAACTTACAAATATTGAGATATGAGCTTGATAAACAAAAGGTCATACAACCGACTTTGGAATTTGAAGACACAGATAAACTGTATCCCGATCTGGTAACAATCGATATTCTGAACGCACTCCAGGATCACCTTGAGATCATTCGGAGGTATTATATGCGAATCTCCAATAATGCAATGAATAAAAAAGATGCCCGGGTAAAAGCACTTGAAGAGGAAAACAAGGAGGAATTTCTTCAAATCAAACATAACTCAACAAATAACCAGCTCGAAGAGTTTGTTACCAATTCAGGTGAGAAAGGAATCGTAGAACTGGATGGTCGGCTGTACCAGAAGATCGATCCGATATATCTGGACCCTGAAGGTCGATTTTTGAAGGCACATTTTTACGCACCCACCAAGCGGATCTTCGGTAGGTTGATTCCCACTTTCTGGGCCAATGTGATGGTGATCTGGTTCATGACCATTTTGTTGTACTTGGCATTATCGCAGCGTTTATTGTACCGTTTACTCGAAGCTCTGGGGCGATTTACAGAACGTCTGTTTCCACCTTCCGACAGCAACTCATAAAAAAAAGCCACGTCATTGCGTGGCTCCTCCTTTATGAAAAATTTCCCAATGGGATTTATTCTGTTATTTCAATCATTTTGAATGGAACCCGAATGATAGATTCATAGTCTTCACCGGCCTCCAGCATATCTTCATCGTCTTCTTCATAATACCAATTGATCTCAACCTCATTCTTACCTTTTTGAATGGCTTCCAATTTCTTAAATACATCTAAAATACATTTTGAAGAACTGGTGTTAAAGTATTCAAGTTGAATATTGACCAAAGTTTTGGGCAGGGGATTCTTCTTATATTCCTCGAGCCAATCGACCAATGGTTTATAAAATTCTACTGAATTTTCAGGTATGGATCTTCCTTTGATCTCGATAACGCCGTTTTCAGAATTAAATTTTACGGTTGGGGTTTTCGCCGTTCCTTCAATTGAGATGGGTTCCATATGTTAATTAAATTTAGCTGGATTTATTGGTATCTGAAATTATCACTTCTAAAACAAAAAATTGAAAATCGTTGTTGAAATTCTCAAAGTTATAATTTAATTTATTACCGGTTTTTCTGGCAATATCAACCAGTCCCAGACCGCCCCCACCCTTATCAGAAAGTTTCTGATGGTTAAGAATGAACTTATACATATCCTTAAGCTCAGAATTTGAAAGGGTATTGATCTTATCTATCTTTTCACGCAGATCACCGGTTTTCTCTGATCGGATAAAATTTCCAGTAGAAATCTTATAGTATTCCGTCTCCTTTGAGACGACCAATATACCAAACCGGGTATCAAATTGGTCGCTATATTTTTGTGGCAGGTCATCAATGTGATGGTATAGGTTCTGAAGACTCTCAACCAGTACATTGTATACTTTCTTCCTGACCTTTGAATGTTCATTGAATTCATGCAACTTCGATTCAACAGCATCCAGGACATTATTAATCAGATCAGAAGTAATGCTTCCTTTGTAAGCCAGCAATACATCTCCACTATTTAATTTTTCATAATAATCCTGTATGTTGAATGTCATACCAGGCTTATCTAAGTGTCTATCACTGGTGGAATACCAGTATTAAGTTAAATATATCCAACAAATATATAAATAAAATAAATCTTTCAAAGCCAGTGGAAAAGAAAAATGAAGCAGTTTTGATGCCGTATCAGGTCGCCTGTATTTTATCAATTTCAGGGAATAATTTAGATTTCATTTTCTGTTGATGTTTTAGATTTACGACTTCCCTGATACAAATCATATCCCTGGAATTTGCATTTCAACTCCCCATTATATAAATCGAATTTGAAACGTGGATGCAATCCCACATGTTTCAGTGCTTTTAGGTTGGAACTCAATATCCATGCAGAAAATCCAGCGAAGTACCGTTTGAGATGGGAACCCATCTCCCGGTATAGTGTTTCCAGATCTGCATCTCTGAAGCGTTCTCCATAGGGTGGGTTGATGATAATGGTGCCGCTGGTTTGCTCAGGCCGGATATCTGAAAATGACAGCTTTTTCAATGTCACAATATCTGCCAGACCGGCGCGTTGGATGTTCTTTTTGCAGATCTTCAGCTGATCACCGGATAGGTCAGATCCAAATATTTCCGGGGCATACCCGGTCTGGATCCTGGCTGATGATTTTATTTTATTGAATAGTTCAGGATCATGGTTCATCCAATTCTGAAACATGAAGCGGTTCCTGAAATGACCGGGAGGAATTCCCAGTGCCATAAATGCCGCCTCAATCAGTAGAGTACCGGATCCACACATGGGATCCATAAACAGACTCTTCCCATCCCATCCCGACAACAGGATCATCCCGGCGGCTAACACTTCATTGAGTGATGCCACCCCATGTGCCTGCCTGTAACCACGCTTATGAAGCGACTCACCAGAACTATCCAGAGCCAAAGTGGCCCGGCGATTTGCAATATGAATGTGCACACGAATGTCAGGTTGCCTGGTATTTACTGATGGCCTCAAACTGGTATGCTTCCTGAAATGGTCTGCGATGGCATCTTTTACCTTTAGGGCCACATAATGGCTGTGTCTGAACACGTCTGAATATACCACACTGTCAACCATGAGTGATTGCTTGATGGTCATCTGTTTTCTCCAGTCGATATGGTGCACATGGTCGTATAATTCCTCTTCCGATGCAACCTGAAATTCCGAGATAATCAATAGGATCCGTAGTGCCGTTCGAGAAAAATAGTTCATCCGGTAGAGCACTTCCTGATTCCCCTTAAATCGTACAGCCCGCTTTTCAATCCGGATATCCTGTCCTCCTTGCGCCTTTACCTCCCGGGCCAGCAAATCTTCCAGGCCAGCCAGTGTTTTGGCAATCATATGGTGATGTTGCCGTGAATCTGCAGGGTCTTTTCGTGTCATTTCTGTGCTTGTTCTTCAAGAAAATTATTGAGGCCGTATAATGCACTCTCATATCTCTTAGCGTTTGTACCCTCAATGATGGCATACCGGAATCCAAAAGATTCCAATTCTTCCCTGTATCGTTCAAATAAATATGCGCGTCGGTCTCCGCCATTTTCTCTCACACCGTCAGCTTTCCAGGGAATTTCATTATTGCATAGCAGGTATAAATCCATCACCCGCAAATGGAGGTTACGATCCAACCAGTGGGGGCAGCGTTTATAAACTTCTAAGAACCACACCCGGGTAATGATCAAATCTGTATCGAAAAAGATCCAGTCTGTATATTCTCTGGTGATCCTGTTGCGAGAACGAATCTGGTGGCGTGCAATTTTTTCTACATCTCGATAGGTATAGGAACGATTCAACTGCTCCACATAGGTGCGGGCATATTCCGGGACCAGGAGCCCCTGAAAATGGCATGCCAGTTCTTCAGCGAGGGCTGTTTTACCGGTCGATTCCGGACCAGTTATCACGATCCTGGGATACCGGTTGTATTTGCTTTGAAATCCTTTTTCCATTGGTAAAAGCCCACAATGGCCAGTAAGGTATAAATTAAAAATAAACCTGCTGTAAGCAATAAGCCTTTATAAATATACAATCCCATGCTGATGGCATCAACAACAATCCAAACGAGCCAGTGTTCCAGGATCTTACGCGCCAACATCCAGGTGGCTACAATGCTGGCTGCAGTGGTCAGTGCATCCCATAAGGGCAGATCCGATGCCGGGATGTCCAGGAATTCAGGAATATAAATAAGTCCAAGAACCAATGTGGCATATATCAGGAGGGTGGCCAGAAAAAGTCGCACTGCCTGGTGCCTGGTTATGCGTGAAACACGAGGCTGTTTGAATGCACCCTTATTACCACCAAAAAGCCAGTAATACCATCCGTACATACTGATCACCAGGTAATATACCTGAAGTCCCGTATCAGCGTATAACCGGTTTGAAAAAAAGATAAAAATATAAAAGGAAGAAGTCAGGATCCCGAAGGGCCAGAGCCATATCTTCTGCTTGATACTAAAGTAGAGATACACCAGGGCAGCAACGACCCCTAGAATTTCAATGAGGACGCCAGAATGATCCTGAATCCAATAAATGAAACTGTTCGTCAACTAAAACCAGTTATTTCGGTGGCCTATTTTTCACTTAGTTTATGTGAATACATTGCGTTATTACCGGATAACACTTCAACGGCCTTTTTAAAGATGTCATCTTCCTGGTTGATCACCTCAAAATATTCTGACATACTATACAAGTCTCTGGCGATAAGGCCCTTTAACACAATACTCAATTGATCTTTAGAGCTATTAAAGGAAGACTCGTCCCGTTTTATTTTCGCATCATCTGCCATATCCAGAAGGTCTTGTAACATGTTGTCCCCGATGCTGAAATGCTGGTTAAACGCATCAAATGATGCATATTGCTTTTTCAAGCTTTCCCTGTGTGAGTCAACATAACTTAACACATAATTGGTAATGACACCGGCATTGGCCATTCTGTTGTAGTAGGAAAAATTGGCCGTGGTGTCAAGTGGTACAAAGATATCAGGCATGATGCCACCGCCGCCAAATACCGCCCTTCCATTGATCAGGGTGGTATATTTCAGTGAATCGGGGAAATCGATACTGTCGACAGAAATCATTTCCCCATTTTGATACCGGAGACTAAGATCGCTGACATATGCATCGAATCCTTCATCATAAGATTTTTGAATCAATCGACCGCTTGGCGTATAGTATCTGGCAATTGTCAATCTGATCATGGATTGATCAGGCAAGGTGAATGGTCTCTGAACCAATCCTTTTCCAAAAGTGCGCCGTCCAATGATCACACCCCGGTCCCAGTCCTGTATGGCCCCGCTTACGATTTCACTGGCCGATGCGGACCCTTCATCCACAAGCACGACCAGGCGTCCATTGTTGAGACGACCGTTTCCGGTGGCATTAAAATTTTGACGTGGCAATTTTTTACCCTGCATGTACACGATTAATTGATCCTTCTCCAGGAACTCATTCGACATTTGAACCGCAGCATCAAAGATACCCCCACCATTGTTTCTCAAGTCCAGGATGACATCTCTCATACCCTCCGCCTGAAGTTGTTTGATAGCTTCATCAAATTCATCCATAGTGGTTGCCGAGAACCGGTTAAACCGCATATAACCAATGTGTGCATCAACCATATAGGCAGCATCCCTGCTAAATATTGGAATTTTATCCCGGGTGATGGTGAAATCCATCAAATCCCGATTTCCCTTACGCTTTATCGACACCCTGACCTTGGTTCCTTTTTTACCGAGCAAGCGATCCCGTACGCCAGTGGTGGTGAGTCCCACCCCAGCCACATTCTCCCCTTCAATTTTAATGATCCGGTCACCTGGCCGCAATCCCACTTTTTCGGAAGGTCCTCCGGAGATGGGTGAGATTACAAAAATGGTATCGAATAAGAGATTGAATTGTATCCCAATTCCTTCAAAATTGCCCATCAGTGGTTCATTCATTTCCTGGACCTCCTCTTTGCTGATGTAGACTGAGTGAGGATCCAGTTCCTTTAGAACCCCAATAATGGCTTGTTCCACCAGGTTATCCTGGTTCACACTATCCACATAATAGGCATCTATTAATTTGATGGCCCTATCCAACTTAATGGTCTGATCCGTAATGAATTGTGCCCGCAGTTCCGGCGTATATACAAAACCTAATATTCCAACAATGGCGATCCAAAAAAAATATCTAAAACCCTTCATGTGCCTTCTTATTTAATTAATGATTTTATAATTCGTTACAAAAATTCGTCCAAACTCTGACATGAAATAAAGTATTCTGTAATAATTTCTTGACGTTTCATGTTTACGAACGATATGGTAATCTTCATTCCCATTCAATGGTTGCAGGGGGCTTCGAACTGATATCGTATACCACCCTGTTGATCCCCCTCACATTATTGATGATCTTATTGGACACTTTTGAGAGGAACGCATTCGGCAGATGGGACCAGTCAGCGGTCATTCCGTCTGTGGAGTGCACGGCACGGAGAACGACAACATTTTCATAGGTACGTTCATCCCCCATGACCCCAACCGAACTCACGGGCAACAGTATGACTGCAGCCTGCCAGACTTCATTGTAAAAACCATCCTCTTTGAGGGCTCTAATAAAAATATCATCTGCATCCTGGGCAATTCGAATTTTCTCAGGTGTCACTTCTCCCAGGATTCTGATGGCCAGACCGGGGCCGGGAAAGGGATGGCGGTTGATGATCTGGGGATCCATATCAAGGGCCGTACCAACCCGGCGTACCTCATCCTTAAACAGGAGTTTTAAAGGCTCCACCACTTTCAACTTCATCTTGGCAGGAAGACCACCCACATTATGATGTGATTTGATGGTTGCTGACGGACCGTTCACACTCACCGATTCGATGACATCGGGATAGATGGTACCCTGTGCCAGCCATTTCACATTTCTTATTTTATGGGCTTCAGCCTCAAAAACTTCGATAAACACCTTGCCGATGGCTTTTCGTTTGGCCTCCGGATCTGAAATTCCGGCCAGGGCATTCAGAAAACGCGTGCTGGCATCAACGCCAATGACATTGATGCCCAGTTTTTTATAAATGGATAATACACTATTGAATTCATCCTTCCTGAGCACGCCATTATCGACAAATATTGATGTCAGGTTCTTCCCGATGGCCCGGGTCAGTAACATGGCTGCAACCGAAGAATCCACACCACCGGACAATCCAAGCACCACCTTATCATGACCAATCTGATTGCGTAAAGACTGGATGGAACTGTCGACGAAGGATGCCGGGGTCCATGTTGGTGCACATCCACAAATGCCGATGACAAAATTTTGAAGCATCTCTTTCCCCTGAGATGTATGATACACTTCGGGGTGGAATTGAATGCCAAATGTGGGTTCATTTTTAATTTTGAATGCGCCGATCTTCACATCTTCAGTCGAGCCAATGATCTCATATGATTCAGGAAGTTTTGCGATGGTATCTCCATGCGACATCCAAACCTGGGTGTCCAGCTCGATACCATTGAAAAGGGGATTGCTGGTATTGATATATTTCAGTCGGGCCCGGCCATATTCACGGGTTTTCGAAGGCAGTACTTCACCGCCATATCCATGGGCAAGGTATTGAGCCCCGTAACAAACGCCCAACAATGGCTGATGCCCTTTGATCCGGGACAGATCGGGGATGGGAGCATGGTCATCGCGGACGGAATACGGACTTCCTGAGAGAATCACACCCTTTACACTCCTGTCAGGATCCGGGAAATGGTTGAATGGATGAATTTCGCAATATACGTTCAATTCCCTTATTCTACGAGCGATAAGCTGCGTATATTGCGAACCAAAATCAAGTATCAGGATTTTATCAGCCACTGGCATAAAGGATATGAATGGCGCAAAAATAAGGAATTATGAACACTTCCACAATTCCAACATCAAAACAAATCGTGCCATCCCAACCCGGGTCATCTCAGTCGCCTATCCACCAACAACAAATGTATCTCCATCATTGGCCAGTTCCGTATTTGGGAAGATGGCCCTGGCTTCATCCAAAAGGGGTTCCAGGTTCTTATAGCGAGCTGAGAAATGACCCAGTACCAATTTCTTTACATGTGCTTCGCTGGCGATCCGGGCCGCTTGACTCGCGGTAGAATGGAATGTTTCCCTGGCCCGATCGCGATCCTCATCCATGAAGGTGGCTTCATGATAAAGCAGGTCCACACCTTGAATCTTGGAAACCATGCCCCTGTTGAAGCGGGTATCTGAGCAATAGGCAAATGATCTCGGGACCGGAGGATCAAGGGTCAGCTGGGAATTGGGTATCAACTCGCCATTTTCCGATACAAAATCGGCTCCATTTTTGATTTTTACGCGATCTTTTATCGGGATATCATACCGATCAATTTTTTCTTTTATCAGGTTCCTGGGTAAAGATTTCTCAACAAAAAGAAAACCGCTGGTAGGAATCCGGTGCTTTACCGGAAAGCTCTCCACAGTGATCCATTTATCTTCATAAAGAAACTCTGAACGCTGGCCATTCATCTCCTGAAATGTCAAGGGGTAGTTCAGTTGAATATCAAACATTTCAAAATTCATGTCCAGGATGAGCTTCAACTCAGGGGGGCCATATAAAAATAGCTCATGGGTCCGACCGATGAGGTTGAGAGAGGAAAGTAATCCAAATAAACCAAAGGTATGATCGCCATGAAGGTGACTTATGAAGATATGATCCAGGCGTCCCAGTTTTATCTTGTGCTTACGTAATTGTATCTGGGTACCTTCACCACAATCGATCAGAAAAAAACGCTCATGTGAATGGATCACATGAGCGGATGGAAATCGTTGAGAGGTTGGTAATGCTGAACTGCTTCCGAGAATGGTTAATGAAAAAATCACTTTTCAATTATTCCTCGGCACCCATGAGAGTTGCAGCGTCATCAACCGATTCAGTTATGTTTAGAACCGTATCTAACTGGGATATTGTAATCAACCGTTCCACGGCCTCATTCAACCCGGTCAGTATAAATGTTCCGTTGGCATTCTTGCATAGACGGTTTGCCACCAGTATGGCGCTCAACCCACTTGAATCGCAATATTTACATTTTATCAGATCAAGAATGATATTCTTCTCACCATTACCTGAAATTAAAACCAATTCTGATTTTAGGTTTGGGGCAATATGTGTATCCAATTTTTCTTCCTGAACCTGTATCAAAGTGTAAGCGTCACGCTTTTCGATATTAAATTCCATTGGGTAATAATTTTCTTTCTTAAAGATAATTATTTTTTCTTTTCCTCTGATGATTTCTTTTCCTTTTCTTCCATCTCAGTTTTCAAAGCAGCCAGGTCAGAAATATCACCAAGGGTGGTTTTTTCAAGATTTGATTTAATTTTCTGTGTCGTTTTTTTGGTGGTTTGCCTTTCGGTCTTTTTTCGGCCCTGATCTGCCGTTCTTTTATCCTCCTCAAACATACGTGAATGGGAAAGAACAATCCGCTTGGCACCTTTGTTAAACTCGATCACTTTGAAAGGCAGTTTTTCATCCACTGCAATTTTTGATCCGTCTTCTTTTGACATGTGTTTTGCAGAAACAAAACCCTCAACACCATATGGAAGGGCAATCACTGCACCCTTATCAAAAACATCAATAACCGTTCCCTCATGTACTGAATCTAAAGTAAATACGGTCTCAAAAACATCCCATGGATTTTCTTCAAGTTGCTTATGGCCGAGGCTCAAACGTCGGTTATCCTTATCAATTTCAAGGACCACCACTTCAATTTCGGCACCGATGGAAGTAAATTCTGCCGGATGTTTGATCTTTTTAGTCCATGAAAGATCTGAAATATGGATCAAACCATCCACACCTTCTTCAATCTCAACAAAAACGCCAAAATTGGTAAAATTTCTGACGATCGCTTTATGTTTTGTACTGACAGGATAGCGCTCTTCAATCTTTTCCCATGGATCCGGTTTCAATTGCTTCATGCCAAGCGACATCTTGCGTTCTTCGCGATCGAGGGTCAGGATCACAGCCTCCACTTCGTCACCCACTTTCAGGAATTCCTGTGCACTTCTGAGGTGCTGTGACCAGGACATTTCAGACACATGAATGAGCCCTTCAACACCCGTTGCAATTTCAATAAAAGCGCCGTAATCGGCAATGACCACAACTTTCCCTTTCACCGTATCACCCACTTTAAGATTTTCATCCAGTGAATCCCATGGATGGGGAGTCAATTGCTTTAATCCCAGCGCAATACGTTTTTTATCATCATCGAAATCAAGAATGACCACATTTAATTTCTGATCCAGCTGAACAATTTCTTCGGGGTGGTTCACCCGGCCCCATGACAGATCGGTAATGTGAATCAAACCATCCACACCCCCCAGATCAATAAATACCCCATAGGAGGTGATATTCTTAACCGTTCCTTCAAGTACCTGGCCTTTTTCAAGTTTGGCAATGATTTCTTTTTTCTGTTGTTCCAGTTCGGCTTCAATCAGTGCTTTGTGTGAAACCACAACGTTTTTGAATTCATTATTGATCTTAACCACTTTAAATTCCATGGTTTTGCCAACAAAAACATCATAGTCCCGGATGGGTTTCACATCGATTTGAGAACCGGGCAAGAATGCCTCGATACCAAATACATCCACGATCATACCGCCTTTTGTCCGGCATTTGATATATCCGTTAATGATTTCATCCTTATCCAGGGCTTCATTAACCCGATCCCATGATTTCAGTGATCTGGCCTTCTTATGTGACAATACCAGCTGTCCTTTTTTATCCTCCTGACTTTCAACATATACTTCAACAGAATCTCCGACCTTCAGTTCGGGATTATACCGAAATTCGTTCAAACTCACGACACCCTCTGACTTATAACCGATATTGATGACAACTTCACGGTTATTCATGCTGATAACCGTTCCATCCACAACCTCCTGAACCGATATTTTAGAGAGGGTTTTGTCATATAATTCTTCATATTCTGCCCGTTTCTTTAAGGAATAACCATCTAAAGATGTTTCGAACTGACTCCAGTCGAAGTCACCTTCCCCGTCTTCAACCATTGATTCCTTGGGTTTCTTTGTGGTTTCTTTGGTGGTTGCTTTTTCAGCCAATGATTCAGATTTCATGTCCGATGCATCAGGAGCATGATCTTTTTTCCCGGATCTAGGATCACTCTTTTCCGTGCCAACCGCCTGTTCTTCTTTTGAGTCTCCAGGGGGCAGTATCTCTTCTTCTTTGGCTGTTATTTCTTTTTTAGCGGCCGATTTGGGTGCCGCTTTGGTTGCCATTTCTTTTTCTTTTACGGATTTGGATGCAGACTTTTCCGCCGATTCTTTCTTTGTATCATCATCCGCTGTTTTTTTGGTTTTTGTTTCCGCTTTAGCAGATTTGCTTTTTTCGGTTTTCGATGCGGTTTTTGCAGCTGTGGGTGATTTGGCTTTGGTGGTTTTGGCTTTGGTTTTTTCCTCGTCTGGCGTGGCCTTTTCTTCCTTTTTGCCGTTCTGCTCAGTCGCCTGGTCTTTCAATTCTGTAACTTCCTCATTCGAAGTCACTTTTGATTTTTCAGTCATTAGTAAATTGATTAATAATTAATAAGTTAGACATTATGTTTTTAAATTCAGGGTGCAAAAATACGACTTTTTTTAAGAACATCGAACCGAAACATTAAAAAATACCCCATCCATTTATACAGGGAACAAACCCGGAGATAGCAAACGGATGGTTGTGCACATCAATGAAAATCATTGATACCCTTGTCAGCCCAGTTCAAGAATTAAAATGATAATATTTATCATGATCTGACATCAATTAATCCTTTATCTTTATCCCCGATCATTTATCACACCTTTAAATTTTAGAATATCATGAATATCTCTGTAGTCGGTACCGGTTATGTGGGCCTGGTCACCGGAACATGTTTTGCAGAAACCGGTGTTTCCGTCACCTGCATTGACATCGATGAACAAAAAATCACAAGTTTAAATCAGGGCAAGATACCAATCTATGAGCCTGGATTGGAAGCGATATTGTCACGGAATTCAGAAAAGAAACGTTTATTCTTTAAAACCAGCATAAAAGATAGTATCAAAGAAGCAGAGGTGGTTTTTATTGCGGTTGGAACACCCCCCGATGAAGATGGCAGTGCCGATTTGAAGCATGTTCTGAGTGTGGCCAGAGAAATTGGAAAACACATGCAAAAATACTTATTGGTGGTCACAAAGAGTACGGTGCCAGTTGGAACAGCTGAAAAAGTAAAAGCGGCAGTACAGGAAGAGCTCGATAAGCGAAATGCCAACATTGAATTTGATGTCGCCTCCAATCCGGAATTCCTGAAAGAGGGTGATGCCATCAAGGATTTCCTGCATCCCGATCGAATTGTTGTTGGTGTGGAATCTGAAAAAGCGGAGACGGTCATGCGTCGTTTGTATAAACCTTTTGTGCTCAATAACCACCCGATACTTTTTATGGATATCCGGTCGGCCGAAATGACCAAATATGTGGCCAATGCCATGCTGGCTACCAAAATCAGTTTCATGAATGATGTGGCCAATCTGTGTGAGCTTGTTGGAGCCAACGTGAACCTGGTTCGAAAAGGTATTGGAAGTGATACCCGAATTGGAAATAAATTCATATACCCGGGAGCCGGCTATGGTGGTTCCTGCTTCCCAAAAGATGTTAAAGCACTGATCAGAACGGCCCGGGACTACAGTTACCAATTAAAGGTTCTGGAAGCTGTTGAGGATGTGAACAACCGGCAAAAAATCATCCTGTTTGACAAAGTGATGAAACATTTTAATGGGGATCTGAAAGGAAAACGATTCGGGATCTGGGGGTTATCATTCAAACCCAAAACCGATGATATGCGGGAGGCTCCTTCATTGGAAATCATTGACCGATTATTATCCCAGGGCGCCGAGGTGATAGCCTATGATCCGGTCGCCATGGAGGAAACCAGACAGAGGTTGGGGGAAACAATCCGGTATGGTAAAGACCAATATGATGTTCTTGTTGATGCCGATGGACTGGTGATGGTAACAGAGTGGTCTGAATTCCGTCTACCAAATTTCCAGGTCATCAAGAAACTCATGCGGAAACCGGTCATATTTGATGGACGCAACATATACGAAAGACAGGAGCTTAAGGAACTTGGATTTACGTATTATGGAATTGGCGTGTAACGGCTTACGAAAGTATTGAAAATGGTCGTTTACGGCATATTTCATATCTTTATGCTGAAATAAATCCAAAATTCACTATGAAAAAAATCCTGGTAACAGGGGGCGCAGGATTTATTGGTTCCCATCTGTGCAAACGATTGATCGAAGATGGGAACGATGTTATCTGTCTCGATAATTACTTTACAGGTTCGAAGACCAATATTATAGATCTGCTGTCTCATCCATATTTTGAGCTGGTACGCCACGATGTGATCATGCCCTTTTATGCTGAGGTGGATGAAATTTATAACCTGGCCTGTCCGGCATCCCCCATCCATTATCAGTATAATCCCATCAAAACCATCAAAACATCCGTGATGGGTGCCATCAATATGCTGGGACTTGCGAAGCGGATCAAAGCAAAAATCCTTCAGGCATCCACCAGTGAAGTTTATGGTGATCCACTGGAGCATCCTCAAAAGGAAGCCTACTGGGGCAATGTCAATCCATTTGGTTCCCGATCCTGCTATGATGAGGGTAAACGTTGTGCGGAAACCTTGTTCAGGGATTATAATTATCAAAATAATGTCAGGATAAAAGTAGCCCGAATATTCAACACCTATGGCCCCAATATGCATCCAAATGATGGACGTGTGGTATCAAATTTTATCGTTCAGGCCCTAAAGGGAAGCCCCATCACCATTTTCGGGAAAGGAAACCAAACCAGGAGTTTTCAATACGTCGACGACCTCGTGGATGGTTTGGTGCGTCTTATGGATACGCCCGACGATTTTACAGGACCTGTCAATCTGGGAAATCCAGGAGAGTTCACAATCTTGCAGCTGGCTGAGAAAATACTGAAGCTAACCAACTCCAAATCAAAATTGACGTTTGAACCTTTGCCTGCCGATGATCCCATTCAAAGACAACCCGACATTACACTGGCCACGAAAACGCTTGGATGGAATCCGCATATTAAGCTTGAAGAAGGATTAAAACATACCATTGCATATTTCGAAAAAATAATTTAACAGATGAAAGGTATTATTCTGGCTGGCGGTTCGGGAACGCGATTATACCCTGTAACAAAAAGTATTTCCAAACAAATCATACCGGTGTATGATAAACCCATGATCTACTATCCCCTTTCTGTCCTCATGCTGGCAGGCATTCGCAATATCCTGATCATCTCCACACCCAAAGACATTCAATTATACAAGGATCTGCTTGGAGACGGGAAACAAGTGGGACTATCCATCCAATATGCCGTTCAACCCAAACCGGAAGGATTGGCTCAGGCATTCCTGATCGGTGAATCATTCATTGATGGGAAACCCTCATGTCTGATCCTGGGTGATAATATTTTTTATGGCCATGGATTTGGAAAGACCATGTCGGATATTGGATTGCAAATGATCGAAGGAGCGACCATTTTCGGATACTATGTAAAAGATCCACAACGATACGGGGTGGTGGAATTCAACAGAAGCGGCAAGGTGCTCAGTATTGAGGAAAAACCTCAAAAACCAAAATCCAACTATGCCGTTACGGGCTTGTATTTCTACGATGAAACGGTAGTTGAAAAAGCCAAAACGTTGAAGCCATCAAAAAGGGGTGAACTTGAAATTACAGATCTGAACCGCCTTTACCTCGAAGAAGGAACATTGAATGTCAAAATTCTTGGCAGGGGTTTGGCCTGGCTTGATACGGGAACCCATGAGAGTTTGCTCCAGGCAGCAAATTTTATTGCCACACTCGAATACCGCCAGGGGCTGAAAGCCTCCTGTATAGAAGAAATTGCATACAAAAGGAAATTTATCACCAAAAATCAATTGGTGAAGCTCGCTGAATCAATGGAGAATAGCCAATACGGACAATACCTGATGAACCTCACGCAGGATAGTTACCAAACCATCGATCTTTAAAAGAAAAATCAAGATGCAGGTTCTGGATACAGAAATTCCCGATCTAAAAGTCGTCAAACCTGACGTTTTTACTGATGCCCGGGGGTATTTTTATGAATCCTTCAATAGTGAGGAATTCCGTCGTCATGGATTGCCAACCGGCTGGGTTCAGGATAACCAATCTGCCTCGGTTTTTGGGGTGATCCGTGGACTTCACTACCAGCTGGAGCCGCATGCACAATCAAAATTGGTACGGGTACTGGAAGGTGCGGTCTATGATGTCGCCGTGGACCTGAGATCTACCAGTCCTGCATTTGGACAGTGGTTCGGAATGGAGCTGAGTGACAAGAACCAACTCATGTTATTGATTCCTAAAGGTTTTGCACATGGGTTTTCAGTTATTTCACCCCGGGCAGTGGTGTTGTACAAATGCGACATGTTATACGCCAGGGAATCAGAAAGGGGCATAAAATATAATGATACACATCTCAAAATCGACTGGCACATTCCCGCCAGCGATATTAAATTATCTGAAA
>Ga0209536_100005570_pt1 | contig 19514 bp, 19 predicted proteins | sample DeeMarSeWOR28_12_FD_187461 | JGI IMG/M metagenome (GOLD analysis project Ga0209536, IMG submission 187461) | Marine sediment microbial communities from White Oak River estuary, North Carolina - WOR-2-8_12 (SPAdes) (version 2) | ecosystem: Environmental > Aquatic > Marine > Intertidal zone >...
TTTTTTAGCGGAATACCTGAAGACCAAATATTGTTAATTAGCCCTAAATTTTGAGCATGCTTCATTAAGTCGTACCAATCTGACCTAACCAAGGGATCCCCTCCCAACCAATCAATGCATCGCACTTTTATTTCTGCAGCATCCTGTAAGATATTCATAATGTCTTCTGGTGGAAGTAATTCTGGACTATCAGGAGTGGAACCCGCATAACAGTAGGAGCATCCTTGTGAACATTTCAAGGTCGATTCTATTTGAAGAGTATAAATCAATCCTCTTTCGAAGTATTCCTTCTGAATTTTTGCTTCATTCGCCATACCTCCGTGCAAAAAGGCTGAATTTGGTTCATCCCCGTACATATCTTTTCCTCTAGATTTTCTCTGCGATCCAAAGTCCTCGACTGACTTTTCCATCCTGTGCTGCTTGTGCCCAAGCATTTACTCCTGCTTGAGCAATTTTGTACATATCTTCTCCAAAGTTCTTTATTATAGTATCTTTTAAATCGTGTACCTTTTGTAAATACATCTTCATATGGCTAGCAAAATCTTTCTGTAAATCTTCTACCTCAATTACTTTGCACCTATTTATCTTTAATAAATTAATATAACCCTGGATTGTCTCGAGATTTGGGAAGATCATAAATTCGAATAAGAAGTCAGCTTCACTCTTATTACTAATGGAAGTTTCTCCCAAAATCCAATCGGTGAATCCAATTTTTCCCCCTCTTTTACAAACTCGAACTACTTCAGAAATTAAACGAGGTTTACTAGTAACATAACACCAAGCATCCTGACCCCAAACAGTATCCATTAGGTTACTCTTTACAGGAAGATCAAGAGCATTTCCTCTTCGATATTCAATCCTGTCAGTAAGACCAGCAGCAGCTGTTCGTTCTATAGCTTTTTTCAACATTGTTTCAGTAATATCTATTCCTAATACTTTCGCTTTATAGTGCTTTGCTAAGTATCTTGCTGGTCCCCCTAATGCTGAACAGACATCTAAAACATAGCTATTCTCTTTTATGCCAAGTTTTTCAGCCAACCTATTTGTTTCCTTTTCCCCTCCTACATGGATGTGTTCTCCCATCAGAACTTCCCATAAAATACCAACTGCTCCGTCATATGCATCCGACACGTCTTTTACGGTGAAATCATAGTTAAAACTCATTGATTAAATTCTTCCAGCATATTAATCAAATAGATAACTATGTTTCTTTAGAATGATAGATTTTTAAAAGCTTCATCTTCGAATTATGTTGAGCGTGAGAGAAATACCTTTGATAAATTCAAGAATAAGTGATAATGTGATCTTAATTGTGCTTTTAAGAAGCATTACAGGACTAATCTGGTTTGGGACAGTATTGAGGAGAATATTATTACCTAATTTCGGAAATTTTGAAGTACGAATTACTGAGATGTCACAAGGTATCCTACTACTGCCTGATATGCTAATGCAGATAGCTGTTGCGAATTGGTTTTTGGTTTTCTTATTTTTAATCATCATTGAGTTCTTAGCTTCAGTAAGTTTGTTAACAGGAACATTGGCTCGTGGTGGAGCTTTTTTGGCTACATTTATTGGATTTGGGATTGGTATGGCGGGAATAGGAATCTCTTTGATAGATTTAGTTATTCCATGGTCTGCAGCTTTTGTTTCGCTATTTCTTCTGCTTTTTACACATCCTGGGATTTATTTTGGAGTAGATAGTAAGTTAAAAGATAAGAATCTCCCAGATTTATTGAAAAAATTAATATAGGATTATTAAGAACCAGTTAGAAAAGATAAAAGAGTTTATTTAAAAAAATAGATATTGTTTGAGGAATCAAAATGTCAAAAAGGATAATACAGGGTATGCATGAAGAAAAAATCTCTGGAGGATATTTAGTTCTAATTCGTTTTACTCTAGGTATGTCATTCTTTACAACATGGCTAAGCAACTTAGCGAAAGGGGCATTTACTAGTTCTGGCTTTATTGATACGATTAGCTACTTTATTGATCATCCCGATCACGTGGTCACTCCCTTTGATTCAGTTATTAGGAATGTAGCTTTTCCTAATGCAACCTTTTTCGGGCTAAGTTGGTTTTTTGTTGAGCTCTTTATTTCTCTTAGCTTAATATTTGGGGTTTTTACTCGTTTAGGCTCTCTTATTGGCGCAGGATCAACCATTATCCTTGCGTTAGGTGCTTTGGGAGTAGATTGGCCTTGGACTTATGGCTTACTGTTTGTTGGTTTTATTACATGTGCATTCATCAGTGCAGGAAAGTGGTATGGACTTGATTATTGGTTGAAAGATAAGATTCCTCATAGAATCAGGAAATTCGTGATTTAAAGGTCAATAAGATTTTTTTACTTTCCATTTTCCTTTTTTTTAGCCCAAGAAGAATTCTCTGGCCATTTATGGTCCTTTTCAATAATTGGAGTAATTTCAAAGACCACACCAGTCTTAGAGGGGCAATGTATTCTCCAAACACCATCCTCTTCCCAAGATCGTCCTCCAGATGCTGCCATAGACAGATATGGGGTCATAGCATAATGCGCATCATTACATAACCCTTCTGGTCTCATCAAAGCATATGGTAGGGTCCACTCATCCCCAATATTATGTGGACATTTTCCCATTTTCCAAATTAGTTTTATTCTCAAGTGTTTCATCTTAATTCCTCGTTAAAATAGGAGTTTGATTTAGCTTTCGAAAAATAATACGGCTTTTTTTAGCAAACCATTTTCGATTTTCCCAAAGTAATAAAAGGTAAAATGGTATAAATTCTAGAATACGAATCCAATCCTTTTCTAACCATATATTGAGAGAATCATATTGAATATAAACGTGGTAAGACAGTATGAGCGATCCAGTAAGGATTATCCAACTCAAATTAAAATTTTCATAATCTAATATAATAAAAGGAAAAATCCAGAAGATATACCAAGGATGAAATGTTGGTTGCAGTAAAATAAATGCACCAATTATTAAATAAGCCTGTTTATACGGTAAAATCGTGCTTTTGTTGGCTTGTTTTGTTAGGAGAACGAGTAATATTAGAAATATAAATCCTGTTATAAATTGGGAGGCGTTAAAATTCATATTCAGTTGAAAAATAATCCAAAAAACACTTGCATTAAAATACCAATCTGTCGCATAGATAAGTAGTCCACTATAAAGCTGAGGGTCAATTAGAGCCCATAAGAAATAAAATCCCCCTCCTATTAAAAGTATTGCTCTCCCAAAATTGTCTAATCTTTTCCAGAAGATTGGAATCAGAAAAATAGCGAAATATTTTAGTAAAAAGGCTAGTAGAAAAAGAAAGGATGCCATAAATTTATGTTCTCTTTCCAAGGCCCATACTGCTGAAACTATTGTTAAAATTACTAGTGCTTCAAAATGTGCTCCATTTGCAGTTTCTATATGAAGAAGCGGATTCCATGCGTAGATTATTATTTTCCATCTATGATTAAGTGGGAGTAGCTTATACATGACAATAATTGATAGGAGAAAAGATCCTGAGAAGGTTAATCGGAAAACACTGATAGAATCAGCGAAAGAAGATAGAATCGCAAAAATTAATAAGGTTAAAGGAGGGTAAGGTGAGGTTACTTTAATGTGATTTGCCTTCTCCAGTATTTCTGGATTTGATAAAAAAGCACTTAGCTCCCCTATAGGCGTATGATAAGGATTTAATCCTTGATTAATCGCCCATCCTTCAAGAATAAATCGATAAATATCATCTGATAGAGAAATGTCTGTTAGAAGCAAAGCAAGTTGAATTATCAGAGCAATTAAAGTAATTAAAGAGATAAAATTCCTTTTTCCTGTTTTAACAGATTTTAAGAAATAAATTCCTAATAAGTAGAATCCAAATGGTACAAAAAATAGAAGCTGTAATTTATGGGAGCTTCGATCCAGATGAGATAGATTGATGAATAAGAGAATTGAGAATAAAAATAAAATTCCTATAATTATAAAATTTAAATCCTTCTTCTTAGCAGTAGTGCTTTCTATCATGTTTCATCTCTACTTCTTAGTTACAGTCCATGAAATGTGTGGTTTGCCAATAATCCATCTAGTTGTTGCATAGAGGGCAGAAAATGATTCAATTGCTCCTGCAAATGGAGTTATCAGCAGGAGTTTTATTTGTTCCAAGATTTTAGTTGATTTTCTTAAATTTGGGATGACTTCAAGATTCTTTGATGAACCATTAATGATCCCAAAGATCCAGAATAGTGTACCAGGTATAAAAACTAATCGTGTTACAATAAACTGGAAAGTCCGAAATGAAGGGGACAATAAATTTGGATCTATTGTCAGATAAGCAAATAAAGAAGGAAATAAAAACATTATACCACTGAATATGACAAAAAAAGCAGCGAAGAAACTTAATGAATGAGTGATGATCCTTAATCTAATACGAAATTGTATTTCCATCTTTTTTTTCCGTGTTAAGGATTTATATTCTTTTCTAGTACCCAGAAGTTTTAATGCTTGCCAAGTTCCAGTTATCCATCTTATTCTTGCTTTCACTGAAGATTTTATGGTAAGTGGTGGTTGTTCTAGTAATCTACCACCATGCCAACCAAATACTTCTCCACCATATTTTGAATAAGCAATCAATCCAAATATTAGGTCTTCAGCAAGTAAAGGTTTATTTGCTATTGTCCCGTAATCCCAACCAATTTCTTCAATAATCTTCTCATCTACAAGTAGATTAGATCCATGCAAATGCAATGGAGGAGGATAATTCATAACTTGAATACAATGATGACAATTAAAAGGTCTAGATGCTTCCATTTGACGACTTATGAGATTTGATTCAAAGTATCGATGTGGATAAACAATAGGTCCCTCAAAGATCCGTTTATTGGGATAAAATATTATAGTTTGCAATATTCGTCTAAATTCAATCTCATCTATAGTTGATTCCGCATCAAAATAAAAGATATAAGCTGGATGTTTATCAATATACATTTTTTTTGATTTTCGATATTCAATAGAATATTGGAGACTACGAGCCTTAAAATAGGTATTATTTTTTGTTTTATAATCAGAAGGAACAATAATTATTTCAGCTGGAAATTCTACACCCAGTTCACGAAGATATTGATGAAAGATTTCTTTTTCTAGGTATTCATCAGAGACAATAAGTAGTTCAAAGTGGTTTTTAAACAAAGGATTTGTTCTCGAAACTTCATATATACTCTTGATTCCTCTTTTAACCACAAGAACTTCATTACCCCTTGTTGTGATTTGAAATTTTATTCTGGGAAATTCGAGGTGATTCTTTTCAAATAGTTCTTTTAGTTCTTGGTTTGTTATTATTTTTGGATTAAGATAGACTTTTCGGTGTTTAATATAAGCAGGGATTAGTTCTAAAAAATAATATAGCGTGCTAAGAAAGAAAAAAATACCACTAATTAACCACAGAAAAAGTCCAAGATGATTTGACATTCTATCTCCTCAGTCAAGAGTATCAATGACCTTATTCGTTTGCTTCTCTCCAAATTTTCAAAGGAAGTGAATTGATTATTTCATACGTATATCTAGGAAGATAATAATTCTTCCCTACGCTTGACGCAATTGAATATAGATAGATGAATTCTCTTACGGATTTCAGATTCTCAAAACAATCAACATCTGTTACCTCAGGGAGAATGTGAACGTCTGTTTCTTGGATTAAAAGTTCCATTACGTTCCCTAGTTCATTATATGATGAATAATAACTAAAAATTTTATTCAATGAAAGTGATTTGCCTGCATTGATCCCTAAAAGGTAAAATCCTCCATTTTGAGAAGGTCCAATTACAGAGTTTTTGAAATCTTCTTGTAAAATATTAAAGGCCGATGAAATGATCTGAGGTTGAAGATGTGGAGTATCGGATCCAATTACAATGGCTGATCCTAAATTATAATATTTGAAGGCATAATTAAACGAATTTTTAAAGCGAGATCCAATATCTTCACCTTCTTGCGGGATAATTTCAATTTTATTAATGAAATCAGGATGTATTTGATCTAGAGGTTCAAGAATTCTCTTTTGAAGGATTTCTCTTTTTCTATCAGGATAAAATGCTAGGATCACAACCACCTCGTTTACAAATGAATACATGTTAAGAAGTGTATCTTTCAGCATAGCTTCTTGAAGATTTGATGTGAATTGGGAGTTTAAATCCTTATGTACAAGTCTCGTCTTTACAAATCCAGGTTGGGGAACTTTTGTAAAAATTATAATTCCAAGATCTTTACCACTTTTCAACATTAACACCTAGAATAGAAGATTCGATCGTTATGATATCCTTGAGTAAAGATTTTTTAAGAATTATACATGAGATTTATCTTAAAGATGGAGATACCAAACAAATGCTTTCATTTTTAAAATCCGCAATTGACAGACATCTTGACGAAACAGCATTAATTATTGATCAATTAACAACAATTGATATAACAAGTAAACCTGTTGAAAATGGAAGAAAAATCGGAGAAATTGTTTTACATATGATCCGTTCTTTAGAGTATTACTCCAGAGGTTTAGCTACCAAGGTCTGGGAGGTTTTACCGTATGATTTAATTTCTTATCCCTCATCTAAAGACATTCAGGCGTTGTATAGGTCCGTTTCAAACCGTGTACGAAAGTATCTAAATGATTTATCTCTTCCAGTCCTTGAAGAGCAATTCAGTGAATTCAATAGACCAGCTACGGGATTTGAAATCTTACTTGAGATGCTTGAACACAGTATTCAGCATCGGGGTCAATTACTTGTCTATCTTCGATTACTTGATATCGAACCTGCGAAAATTCCATATATTATTTAGTTCTATTTGGTTTCCAGAGAAAAAATACGTATAAATATGTTAATAACATAACAATCGCAGCCATAATTGCTGTATTTATTTGACCAGATATCTTACTTTTCCCTTCTTTACGTTCTTGATATTGAACAGGAATTTCTAAATGTGCAACTCTCATTTTGAGAAGTTTAGATGACATTTCAATTGTCCAACCATATCCTTTCGATCTCATGTCTAGTGATTTCAAGAATTCCCAAGTCATTACCCTCAATGGGCCTAAATCAGTAATTTTTTGTTGAAAAGATAAAATTAAAATTATAGAAAAGATCTTATTTGCTACTTGTGCAAGTGGAGAAAGTGCCATTTTCGATTTAATAAGACTCATCCTTGATCCTTGGCAATAGACGGTTATATTAGCTAAAACAGGTAACGCTATCCTATCTATGTCTTTAACACGACTCTGTCCATCCCCATCAAAGAAACAAATAAATTTTGGTTTTTGATCAAGCTGATTAAGATATTTAATGCTTGCTAGACATGCTGATCCATAACCTATGTTGTTTTCTTTGATCACATATACTCCTGCTTCCTTAGCGACTCTATAAGTATCATCTGTCGAATTATTATCTACTATTAGTATGTTTTTCGTTTTTAATTTTAATTGTGGAATTAAGTTGACTATTGATTGTTCTTCATTTCTAGCAGGAATAACTATATAGAGATCCGAAAGAGTACTTAACACGATTAAATCCCATTATTGATTTTTAGATAATTGTGGAGTTGACTTTGGAAGTTCTTGTTGAAATTGTATATAAATTAGATAGGAACCACTCCAATTACCTAGTATCATAAATATCAGTGCTATAATTGATGATATTCCTAATTCAGGAAGACCTCCTAGAATATGACCAAAATTACATCCTAATGCCAGCATAGCACCTAAACCTAGCAGGAATCCTCCTCCCAAAGATTGTCCACTTTCTATTAGATTAGGAATTTTTAAATTAAATTCTTTTAATTCAATAGAGGAAATAAAGGATCCTAGTATTAAACCTAGGACGAATATTCCTGCCCATCCAAGTTCTTGGAGAGGAAGAAGATTAATAACCCCAAAACCGAATTGGACAATGTCACCAATCCCATCTGTTGTAGATAATCCAAAATTTCTACTTGCAAGAGTGGATGAAGCACGTGCAGCTATCCCGAGGATACCAAGAAGAATACCAGACATAATTGGAGTCCATTTAGGACGTAGGTGAGTTAATAGACTAGTTGTTTGTCTTAAATATAGAAAAATCCCCAAGAGCAATAAAATTGCTATGAATGTCCAAATTTCCCTTGGAAAAAAGGTTTCAAGGCTAGGAACTCCTTCATTATCGATCCAAGTTGAATGGAATCGAATATTAGTAATCATGGAACCAATAGGTTCGATAATGCTTAATCCGATTCCAGAAGCAAAGCCAAGGAAAGCTAAGAATGACTTGAAGGATCCTTCCCCTATCCTATAACATGTTCCTCCTGCACATCCACCTGCGAAAACTGTACCCAATCCAAAGATAAATCCTCCTATAGGAACAAAGAGAATTGAAAACGGGATTGGATTAGATTGAAAAGGAAAATTGGGGATCAAATCTAATACTTGATAACCTATAATTTCGACTAAAACTGCAATCAGAAATAAAAAAGCCATTTCGCTATTATTGATTATAAGTAAATTACGAAAGGCAGTATTTGAGCATATTCGACCCCGTTGAAGAACTATTCCTGAAAGTAATCCAATTAACATTGCTAATGAGATATTGAATAGCGAAAGAGTCATTTTGAGGGGCCAACTTCTAAATTTTTAATCCAAAATAGGATTCTAAAACAGTTCCTAGTTATAATTTAACATAACTTGATCTCAACATATATTTATTGTAACAGTTTTCCAAAAGAATATTCTATTTATCTTTTAAATTCTCTTAAATAAGATGATTAACATGACCGAGGCTAGCATAGATCAAGCAAATTTTGGATTAGAATATGCACAGCAAAATAATGTTCAATATGCTGAAGCTAGATTAATTGATGGCACAAGAACTGTCTTTGTCCTTCAAAATGGGAATATTCTAAGTGGTTCTACTCTCCCTTGGCAAGGCATTGGTTTTCGTGTCTTAGTTAATGGAGGATTAGCTTTTATCTCAGTAGATGATATATTCAACCGTAAAGCTATCAAAAAAGCAATTGATACAGGCATCAAAATGGCCCGAACATCAAATCCTAAAGAAAAAATCGATTTCGGGGAAACAATATCAAATGTAGCAAAATGGGGAATTCCTACAGAAGAAAAAATTTCAGATGTCACTACCGATAGAATGCTTGAACTGCTTGTTGAAATGGATAAAGTAGCAGAAAGTCAAAACATTAGCACTAGGGCAAATATTTTTGAAGCTCAGGAATCTAATAAGTATATTGTAACTTCTGAGGGAACACAAATTCATGCATCATTGTCAATGTTAAAATTTATTGGGATATTAACAGCAAAGGGATTATTAGACTCCGAACAAAAGATGATTGATTTAACCCGAAGTACAGGTTGGGAAGGGACTAAAACATGGTTAAAAGAATATGAAAATCATTGTACACGAATTGCTAAAGTTGCAGCTCAATCGGATCACAAATTAACAGGGAAAATAGACTTTGTTGTAGGGCCAGAGGTTGTAGGTATTATTTGTCATGAGAATTGTGGGCATCCATCTGAAGGAGATCGAATTAAAGGTCGTGAAGGGGCTCAGGCTGGGGAAAGTTTCTGGCGTGATTTAAAACTCGGCGAATCTCGTGTTGGATCTGAACATGTGACCATTCTTGAAGATCCTACCATTCTTGGAACAGGTGGTTATTATTTATATGATGATGAAGGTGTTCAAGCGCGCGAGAGAGTTTTGATTAAGGAAGGGGTAATAAATGAGCCTCTATTAAATCGAGAATTCGGTGTAAAATTTGGTATGGCATCTAATGCTGCAGCACGATCAGCTGATTTTAATAGAGAACCAATTATTCGAATGGCTAATACATACATGAAACCTGGCAATTTCACTTCTGATGAATTAATTGAAGACATATCCTCTGGAATTTACATGTTATCCTTCACAGAATGGAATATAGATGACCGAAGATATCAGTCCAAATATGTAGGCTTTGAATGTTATGAAATTCAAAATGGAGAAATTACAGAGACAATGGTAAGAAGACCTGTTATGGAGCTCACTTCAATTGGCCTTTTTTCATCTATTGATGGTGTTTCGAAAGATTTAAGCTTTGATTTTCCTGGAATCTGTGGTAAAAGCGATCCAGGACAAGGAGTCCCAGTTCATGCAGGTGGAGGTATGATACGAATGCGAGGTATTAGATTAGGATAGGTGAAAAAATATGGGTAATTTACTTCAATCTTATGTTGAAAAAGCAGTGGAATTTGGTGAACAACTAGGGCTTGATGTGATCATTATTCGTGGATTGGAGAAGATCCACAACCAGATCCGTTTCTCTCAGAATAAGATTGATATTAACAAACAGTGGCACACAAATGTCCTAGAAGTCTTTCTTGTTGTTGATAAGAATTTTATTGCTACAGGTGAATTTTCTCCTTCTAATGAAGCTTATATTAAAGATCAAATTATTTCTTTGACAGAATTCGCCCGAAAGATGTCTCCCAGTCCATTTTATCAAGGAGTAGAGGAAAGCGTAACTTCAAACTATCCCATAATTAAAGGTGGATATGATTCTTCTATTGATTCATATCGCGAAAAAGCCCCAGAACACGTCATAGCATGTATCAATGCTGCCTGTGAAGCTGGTGCAAAACGTGTAGCAGGGTCATACTTATTTGGGGAGACATATAGCATTTTAAAGAGTTCGATGGGTTTATATGGGCAAGATCAAGCGACTTTTTTCAATTTAACCGTAAGGGCGTTTCAAGATGAATTGGATGCATCAGGTCAAGGATTATCTTGTGGTCGAATTCCCACTGTGGCCGAAAAAGATCTTTTAACAGCTGCCACTCGCGCTGGAACCTTTTCTAAGTTGCATAGAAATGCAGTTCAAGCTAAACCAGGAATTTATGACGTAGTAATGGCTCCTGCTGTTGGTGCCAATCTTCTTGGAACAATTCCGAGTATGGCTAACCCTGTTGCTATTATGATGGGGATGAGCGCACTTGGTGATAAAATGGGTTCTTCATTAGCGCCAGAATTTGTTAATGTGGATGATAACGGTTTGTTCAAGGATGGATTAGCTTCAGAACCATTTGATATCGAAGGTACACCTCATCAAAATACCCCCATAATTAAAAATGGTGTTTTTATTAATTTAATACATAATACGTCAACTTCCAGAATAATGGGGGGACAAACTACGGGAAATAGTAATTTGACGAATTTTGGAATAGGAAGTAAATTTCTCGCTCCAACTCCTACAAACAGGATATTTAATAATGGCGATCATTCTATGGAGGAAATTCTTCAAAGCGAGAATCCTACAATTTTTGTTAGCTGTAATTGGTATACACGTTATACAAGTAGAATATCGACTGAGTATAGCACTATTCCTCGTGATGCAGCTTTTTTAGTAGAGAATGGGGAACTCGGGGTTCCTATCAAGAATTTTAGAATCAGTGATAATCTTTTACGTCAATTCGAAAATATCGATGCAATGGGAAAGGACCGTGTTCAGGTGAAATGGTGGGAAGTTAACGTTCCTACTTTTATTCCCTCTATAAGGGTTAAAGATTGTCGAATTACAACAGCAACTCAATAGAAGGTGTTTATATTCTATAGAATAGTGATTAAATTTCTTTAATAACCTAAATTATGAGGATTCAAGAAAAAACTCCCTTCTCCCTGAAAATATGACATTTTATCGATTATCGTAATGGAATGGTTTAACAAATCTCCTCTACAAATCTTGAAGTTGACATTTGTATAGCATCTGCTCGTATTATTATTTGACGAAATTCTTCAATGAGAGCATCTTCTAAATCTTTTTGGATTTTCAGGTATTTTTTTCTAAATTCTTTCGTGAATTCGCTTTTATCTACTTTCCATCCTAGTTGTTCTCTAAGTTGACCATATAATTGGTACCCTTTGGTAGTTCGTTCAACCCAACGATCCAAGTAGTAGAAATCCTTGGTAAAAACTAATACTTGAGGTACTTTTTCTCCTCCATTAATCCGGTTAATAAGAAATGGATATTTATCTTTGTTAAAAATCTTCATAGAAATATTTGGACTATTTTCAGCAATTTTTGCGAGAATAGGAACATTTGTTTGAGTATCCCAACACCAAGTTGCTGCAACAACCAATAAATTGATCTGGTTCTTGTTATCAATTTGAAGTACATGCTTTTCAAATTTATTCTCGCTTTTTTGATAATATAATGCCATTCGATCTTTTTCATCAGTTGTTCCTTCTCTAATGAACTCCTCAAATGTTAGTCCTGTTTCATAGAAATCCTTGGTAATTCTTTCGATCATAGGTAATCACTTTTTAGAGTAAAAAGGGAAATAGTTTATGAGACTGCCTCTTTTATCTTTTCCAATAACATTCTTTCTGGTACAGCTCCTATAATATCCCATTCATCATTTACAACGGTCTTCGGAACACCCTGTACATTATATTTCATGGAAAGTTCTCCAAATTCAGTAGCTTCGATCATATCTGCGATAATATTTTCATTAAGCATCGCAAATTGAAATGCGGTTAAAACTGCTCGTGGGCAGTATGGACATGTTGGTGTTACAAATACTTGAAGATGAATAGGCTTATCAAGGTTTTCTACCTCTTCCATTACGGTCGAATCAAGTTTTATACGATCATCTTGTCCAGCTAATAGAATTGTTTCTATTAAAGTTCCAAATTCATATCCTGATGGTATACCATAAAATCGAACTAAGCCTTTTCCTTTTCCTTCAACAGCAATAGCGGGATGCCGCTCTATCTTCCATTTCTGAGCTTTTTCACTATTAATATCACATTCACAGTGATCAAGCTTAATTTTATCTGACTGTTTTGCCACTTGTTTCGCTAATGATAGTGTTTCATTACATAATAAACAGTGACCACTTTTTGTGAACATATGTAGTGTGACTTCAGAGGTTAAGTCAGTAAACATTTGTTTAACTTCATTTAAGATTTTATCTTCAATACGCACTTCTTCTTCAGACATAATATGTCCTCCATAGCTTTTGATTAGACCTTTTATTGCGAATTTAAAAATATTCCTCTTCTTGAATATTACAAGAAACGTTATATAGCTTTTTTGCAATATGCTAAATAGTGGTAATATGAGCTTTGAATCGATAGAAATGGATTCGAACGACGGAGAGAATGATCTTTTAGAATTACAGGCTAGTCTCTGCCAGTCTTTAACACATCCATTTCGATTAAAGTTACTTTATCTTCTTAAAGATGGTGAAAAAAATGTTAACACTATCAAAGAATTAACTAATGAACGACAACCTTTTATATCACAACATCTGAAGGTTTTAAGGGATAAAGGTGTTGTAAATACGAGACGTGAACATAACGAAGTATATTATTCTTTAACTGATCCTAAAATACTCAAAATTTGTAAAATCGTTGAGGAAATGATCAAAGAACAACATATAATCGAATCAGAATAGAAGGGGTCATTCTCATTAAATATTAGAGAGGTAAACTAGAAAAATAATTTAAATTAAATCAAGTTTTACAAATCATTTGTAAATTTTTGACAAAATTCTTTTAATGTAAACGAATTCACACGATAAAAACTACAAACTCACCTTTTATCATTACAATGGTGTGTTGAGTGCTAATGACAACGTATAAAATATTGATGGGTGCTTTATGGACTGAATTTGATGAAGTGAGAGGTGCTGTTCCAGTTGCTTGGACACCCGAGAGTTTATCTGATGAAATTATGTTTTCTGTATCACTAAGAGGTATGTCTGTCTTTGCCAGTCGACCCACTAATATATCCTACTCGAAAATGCTAGCCACAATCCCATTTCCGGAATATGAGATGTTTTCTGTTTCAACTGTACTATACGAAATCTCAGAGAATAATCGAGGAGGTCAACTAATTAATCTAATTTCATTATTAATCCCTTCCTTTCTTATGGAAAGTGCTTGGATTGATTTAAGGCAGATCCAAGGAATCTTTCAACGATTTTTTGAAGCTTATGGAGGAGAACCAGTCTTTAATAAGCAAGGTGTACTTGGAGATATTACTGAAGCAGCAGACAAACTCCTTTTTGAGAAAATAAACGTTAATATGGCTGGTGAGAAAGTTCGTGGGGTTGTGGATAATTATCTTCAGTCTTATCATGTAAACGTACTAAGTAAGGAAGAACAAAAGCTATTGGAAGTTAGGTTGAAAACTCTAATTCTATTATTAAACAAAATTCTTGAAGCTGGGGATCATAATCGAATCCAGAAAGTTCTTTCACGTATTAATTATATTCTTGAAAACGAATTATCTGAAGAACTTGTTGGAATGTATCGTGAAACACTGACTCAATTAATTGATGCTTAATAGTGTTAGAATAAGGTATGATCATCTCTTTTTTTCCAGATTGCTAGGCCTAATCCAATAATAAGATAGGCAAATAGAGAAATTGTGAGAGAAGTCTTAGAGGAAATTCTAATTGTTCTGATATCTGAAGAATCATCAATTTCTCCTTGACTTATCACAATTAATTCATAGTCAATGTCTTTCTCTGAAACTGGAATATTGCTAGCGAAATCACCTAAACCACCATCTAGATGATTAAAAGTAAGAAGGATACGAGAAAATCCCTCTTCAGGTTGATTTAATGTAATAAAAAAACCTTCGGAAATATTAGCAGGATTAAAATAAAATGAATTAATCGCAACTTGAAAAAAGGATTTAAAAGCCTTTGATGAATTTACAATTGAAAGAGAAAAATAGAGAAAGACTGCAAAAAAAAGGAAGGGGATTTAGATGGCCCTTTTGATGACACCAGGACCTTGTTCTTGATACTCCTTTCGAGATACCCACAAACGCTGGAATGTTTTCAATGAGGAAAGGATAGATCCACCGATCCAAACCGAATATCGTCGCTCAGGAGGAGCAACAATTCTTATCTCTACATTTTCTGGAACTAGCTCTGTCAACTCTTTGTGTAATCGTTCTTTTAAACCTGGGAACATTGTACTCCCACCAGAAAGAACAATATTCTGATAGAGTTCTTTTCGAAGGTCAATATCGCACAATTGGACTGATTTATAGATAGCTTCGTCCAAAGGAGTTTCTTCTTTCCCGATTGCACTGGGGTTAAAGAATGCTTCAGGGGCAAGGAAACGTTCGGGACCAATGGTAAGGGTTTCACCATCAGGAAGTGTATATTGTTTTTCCATACCAGAGACTTTTTCAGCTAATTTGAGTTCTTTTTCTGGATCTAGAGCTACGTAACATAATCGTTCTTTTATATCACGAACAATTTCTCGTTCTGCGGATGAAGTTAGAGCACGACCTCGGGTACGAAGTAATCGTCTAAGATATTCAGTGATATCTCGTCCAGCTATATCAATACGACTGATAGCATGGGAAATTGCGAATCCTTCATAAATAGGAACGATATGAATAACACCATCACCAGCATCAATAACTAATCCAGTTGTTCGACCAGATGCATAGAGAGAGAGGACAGCTTGCATTGAGACGTACATTGCGGGGACATTGAAAGTTTCAAACAAGATTTCTGCCATTTTTTCACGGTTTTTCCCTGGATTAAGAGGAGCTTCTGTTAGAAGAATTGGATGTTCACTTGGATTAACTCGTAAATCATTGTGGAAGGTGTAATGCCAAATTTTTTCCATGGCATCCCAATCTGTGACGACTCCGTGTACGATGGGATAGATAAGCTTAAGTACACCTCGTAGGTTCATTGCTTCTTCGCCAACATAATATTCACGAACATAATGGTCTACATCCGACATAATTGATTGGTATTTGGGATAACCAATCAAGGTAGGGAAAACAGAACGTGGCTGATCTTCACCTGCATATCCATTTTTGCTTAGTCCAGTACCATTATCGATAACAAGGGGTTTTCCGGTAATTCCTTCTGCTACTGACATTTTTTTCTCACTTATTTGATATTTTTATTAGGCTATTTAAAATTCTGAAATATGATTATTCTTTTAAATAAACTTCAGATATCGTTTCGGTCAATTTACTGAAATAATATCTGAGAAGTTCTTAGAGCCTTATTGCAAGTAGCACATTCTTCAGTTATTTTATAAACATATCCTTTTGATTGTTAATAGTGTTTAAAGTATCCTTTTGGCAGCAAATCCCGACAAAATAGGTCTTATTGAAGTTTAATAGGCGCGTTTAAAAGCCTTAAATTAGAGAATTTGAGAATATGCTAAAGAAATATGAATTATAGACCTGTTATAAAAATATGAATTAGTTCTTCTATTTAAACCATAATAAATTCTATCTTTCATTCATTCAGCCTGAATTTATCGAGTTGGGAGCAATTCATATAAAATTTCCAAATAATTTTTCTAGTTTCTTTTAAATTGAAATTCTTATTTAATAAAGGATGACAACGGAAAATTATTACCCTGAATAAATGAAAATTAATAATTAAAATTATAATTAAAAGATTAGAACTTACTAAATTTCAATCTAGGGTATTTTCTCTTTCTGGTATTCCTATTTTCTTTTAAGAATAACAAAATATATAAAATCAAATGATAGTTTTTAAAGAGTGTATCTTTACTATATTTGTCATTCGATAATTATTTAGAATTTAGTTAAGAAAAAATATAATGAGGTTTTTAATTGTCAACAGACAAACGTAATCGCTTTGATCTTAGTGATGGGTTCGGAAAAGAAGATATTTTTGCCATATTCGGTGGAATTTGGTCACTAATTACTTTTATCTTCAAACTTATCTTCTATCCGTATGTATGGATTTTTCGTATGTTCGGACGAAGTATCCGATTCATAAGGAGTAAGAAAGATCCAAATTTAGCTCTTGAACCTGATGAACGTAATTTCATGGAAACTATCCCTGGATTTTTCATTCTTTCTGGCTTCTTTGGAGGAATATTATTTGGGGTACTTGTCTTCCTTTCCGATCAGGAAGGTATCAGATCTTTTTTTGATAATATAGAATTAACCTCAATTATTGCACTTATTGGAGATATTTTTGGATTTTTCTTAGAGGTTATTCTTTGGATTATAGGAATTGATGCAAGGGATGCTCAAGGAAATGTAATATTAGACAGATTTGGACTTCTCGACTTATTTTTCGATGTGATATTTGCAGGAATCTCTTGGTTCATCAAACAAATTTTTGATGATCCTTTGATGCTTTTCATTGGAATAGGTATTATTGGTTTTATTTTGGCAATTATCTGGATAGTTATTTCAGAAACTGGAGTATTAGGCACAATTTTCTCAAAAATTGTGAATTTAATTAAGTATCTCATTAAAGTTCCACGCCGAATTTACAATGCAGTAAATCAAATCTATAATCGATTTAATGACTTTTTGGGTGGTCTTGTTATTGGTCATGAACGTTTAGATAGAAGAAATTTAGGTTTTCACAAAAAGGTTCTATCTATGACTCTCGGTCTGGGAGTCTGGGTATTCTTTGCAGGTATCTTTGTATTAATAACTGAAGCAGGTGATCAACTCCAAGGACCTCTTGGAATTGGGTTTATCTTTACTATTTTACTCATGTTTGGCATTGGAGTAGGATTTGTTGGCACCTTCTTTATTGTTCGAATTTTAGACCTTGTTTCAAAGAAAAAATATATTTCTGGAAAAGAACCTACCCCCTAGGCTCATTCTTTTCCATATTTTTTTTCCTAATTTTTTCTCATATTTCATGTTTAATAGTTTGATCACTAATTAATGGTTTAAAAGTTTTGAAAATAAAAATAAATTATTCTAAAGGGTTTAATCGCACTATTCAAGCAAAGAACCAGGATCTTGGGCTAGTATATTAACCCATAAATCAGTAGCTCAATATTTCATAGATTTAAATGCATATCAGTGTTTTTTCTACCATCAAAGATGTAGTAAAAATGATCCTACAAACCTTAGTTTCAGTAGACGATACTTTCGCGTTAATAAAAATTTTAAGTATAAAATATCATGCAAAGAGTAGTATTAATTTAGTAGTTGGTTATTGAATCTTATTCAACGGTGTAAAAGATAGTGGTAAGGAGTATCGAATTTATTCTCTTAGATCTAGATTACGAAATGAACAAAGTAGATGGAATTCAAATTCCTCTTATTCGTTTATGGGGACGTTCAGCAGATCGTATTGTTGAGATTCGAGTTACAGATTTTTTTCCTTATTTTTATGTTGATGCTACGAATGAGCAAGTAGAATTAATTTTACAGAAAAATAAACAAATAACTTCTAATTGGATTTTAAAGTTAGAAAAATGCGTAAAAAAACAGTATTTTGGAGGAGTACAAAAGAATCTAACAAGAGTGATAGGTAGAGTTCCATATTTAGTACCAAAAATACGAAATTTATTTGTACAATCAAGTGTCGCTATTTATGAAGCTGATATACCATTTACTAAAAGATTCCTGATTGATCGTGGATTAAAAGCTCTTCATTTCATTAAGGCTTCTGGAACTATCATTAGAGAAACAGAAGAAGAGATAACCGTTCAAGCATCAATCAACGATATTTCTCACTTGGAACAAGTACCTAATTATCAACCCCTTGTAATGGCATTTGATATTGAAGTCGCCGAAGAAGGGGAAACAATGACAGAGCTATTAGCTACAAAAGATCGAAAAGTAACAGCTATTTCACTGGCTTGGGGGCATATTGGAACAGCTGATATCAAAACTTATGTAATGATTCTTAATTCTGATTCAGATTCAGAAGAAATAAAATTATTAACCACATTTCAACAAAAAATCTTAAAAATTCTTCCTGACGTTTTAGTCTCATTCAGTGGCACAAATTTTGATATACCATACTTACAAGCTCGATTTCAAAAATATAATTTGAATTTTGGAAAACTCGCATTATTCAGCGATCTTCAGTCTGACATTTTAAAATCAAACATTCCAGTTGATAGCTATCGTTTGAAGGGAAGAGCACTTGTAGATCTTTTGCCCAAGACTTGGGGAATTCACCCTATCAGTGGTAAAAAAACGTTAAATTCTATTGCAAAGCATGTTTTGGGAGATAGTAAAGTTGAAACAAATATGAGATTAGGAGAATTATGGCAAGAGGCTATTAAAGGAAATACTGAGAAATATCAAGTTTTTTACAATTATTCATTAATGGATGCATTACTTACTTTCCGTTTAACTTCTGAACTTGGAATTGCTGACTTGATAGAATTGTGTCGTCTTTCTGGTTACCCTCTGCCAGAAGGTCTTCTTTCAACACATCGAAATCTTGGGGAATTAGAATTAATGCGAATCTTGTACTCAAGAGACATGTTAATTCCAAATACACCTGATTCTTCCGAATTAAAACTAAGAACTGAGATGAAGAAAAAACATCCACATTTAGGAGGGTGGGTTTTAGACCCTGAAGTTGATGAGGCTCTTTGTGTTGCTATTTTCGATTTTCTATCACTTTACCCAAATATTGTAAGGCAGCATAATATTTCTGGTGAAACTCTAATTCCCAATAGCGAAAATTTATCACCCATAGAACGGTTTAATAAACTTCCTCGTTATGGCGAACTAGCTGAATTAATGGATCG
>Ga0209536_100005571_pt1 | contig 19513 bp, 23 predicted proteins | sample DeeMarSeWOR28_12_FD_187461 | JGI IMG/M metagenome (GOLD analysis project Ga0209536, IMG submission 187461) | Marine sediment microbial communities from White Oak River estuary, North Carolina - WOR-2-8_12 (SPAdes) (version 2) | ecosystem: Environmental > Aquatic > Marine > Intertidal zone >...
CAAAGAGTTTGCATTTGAAAAATGGTACGATTTTGACAGTGAACTTTATGAGAAAATAGTAGAAAGTAGTTTAAACAAAACCAGAGAGTTTCACTATAAAATTATAGGTTATGACAAAGCCCCTTCCGCCGTACAGAAAGCTATGGATAATGCAGCGAATGCTAATTTATCAGAATATATTACTGTTGAACGTAAAAACTTCTTTGAATCAGAAAAATTCACTGAAAACCACTTACACATCGTATTTAATCCACCTTATGGAGAGCGCCTGAATATTGAAATGGAAGAATTTTACGGAAATATTGGAGATACCCTGAAACAAAATTATCCCGGCACAGATGCCTGGTTCATTACTTCGAACCTGGAAGCTTTAAAATTTGTCGGACTGCGTCCATCACGAAAAATTAAAGTATTTAATAGCCATTTGGAATCCCGGCTTGTAAAGTATATAATGTACGAGGGCAGTAAAAAGGCTAAATACAATAAACAGCTTTAGTAACCAAAAACCTGTAAAATAAACACTACAATTCCGGAAAAAAGTTTTAGATCAGCAAGGACGATCTGAACTATTCTTCCACGGGATTTTCGTTCTTCTTTGCCTTTGCCTTTTTTCTATATAACGGAATGAAGTAAGAAATGGAATAATTATAACCCACTCCAAATTTGCTATTATCATTTACCTTATTGAAACCGGGAATCCACAGATTTGGGAAGGTATCAGCTTCGGTGTTCGTGAATAAATAAGCCAGCCTTACACTGGCTCCAAGGTATATATTTGCAAAAAGTTCGACTTTTATTCCTAAAAGGAATTCCAACCAGGTGGCATTTAATCCTGTAAATTCCTGAGGAGCATCAGACCCCGGAGCAAAATTATTGGGATTCCAATACCTGTTGCTATCGTAAATTGTATAATTATTTAATGTCTGGCTAAAAGTGCTACCTGCATATCTGGCTCCAAAAATTATAGAATTAGTCATCCCATACCAATTCTCATAGGTGTTATAGTCAATACCGAGTTTTATATAACTTCCGGAGGTGGTATAGTTGTAAATTTCCACTCTGTTAAGGTCATTTATATTTTCCAGAGCTTCAAAACTGGTTTTTTCTTCATTACCAAACTCGGCGGCAATGTATATCTTATTGGTTATACGATAGTCTGCCACAAATTCCAGTCCGGAATAATCACTATCTAACAGTGCCCTTATAGGTTTGCTTAAATCAACCCCAATGCGCAAGCCATAGCGCTCTCCAAAACTTGTTGAATCTCTGGGACTTATATCCAGTGAATCAGCTTGGGCACTACTCGTTAAGATGCTAAAAAGCAGGGAACAACTAATGATATATCTTAACATGGGCGCTGTCTTGCAATTTTATTAATGGTGAAACTATTTCAATGTTCTGGATCCAATTTTCACTGTCTGAAGTAATCGTTTCACTTAAGTCGTCATAATTGGCAATATAACCGCAGGCCCTCGAAATAAAAATTTCCTGTGTGCTATAGTCGAAACGGAGTGTGTCAATGTTACCTGTTTCCAAATCATCTTCATCTGCTGAATCCGAAATAAATATAAAACTGGTATTGACTTCATTTATTCTTAATGGCAGTGCAACAGAATCCAAAGAAGTTCTGTCGGCAATTGTATTGACAGTGGAGGATTGCCCTAACCCGATTATTCTTAGATTTGGGACGGCTTTTAACTCGCTTGGGTTATCATTATCATAAAATCGAATGATCATAAGTGGTGTGTCGCCATCCACACAAATATCGTCTTTTTCGCAGGCAGAAAAGGAGATAACAACCATTAAAACCAAGAGTAGAATCTTTATTTTTCCCATATCTATTCAACTATATCTTTAAGCATATATGAGTTTTTTTTCAATGAATCCGTTTTTTCAAAAGTACAACATTTTCCACGTGATGTGTTTGAGGAAACATGTCTACAGGCTGTATTGCTTTTATTTCATACACTTCTTTCATTAGTTCCAGGTCCCTTGCTTGCGTAGCACTATTGCAACTAACATAAACAATTTTTTCAGGGGCAATTTCAAGAATTTGCCTCACTACATCTTTATGCATACCATCTCTGGGCGGATCTGTTATTATAACGTCTGGTTTTCCGTTAAAGGCCACAAACTCATCATTCAGAATGTTTTTCATATCTCCTGAGTGAAAGGTCACATTGTTAATGTTATTCTCCTGAGCATTTGTTTCGGCCGCCAGAATAGCTTCTGGAATTGCCTCAATTCCTACAACTTTTTTGGCTTCAGCAGCTATGAATTGTGCTATGGTGCCTATGCCAGTGTAAAGGTCATAGACAAGTTCCTTTTTATTTAAACCGGCTAATTTTCTTACTATTTTATATAATTCGTAGGCCTGTTGAGAATTGGTCTGATAAAATGACTTTGCCGTGATCTTAAATTTCAGACCTTCCATTTCTTCGTAGATATACTCTTTGCCGTAATAGCAGCATACTTCCTGATCATAAATGGTGTCATTACCCTTACGGTTAATAACATATAATAAGGAATCAATTTGGGAAAATTTACTCTTCAGGTGATTTAATAACCCGTTTCGTTTCTTCTCGTCGTCATCATAAAACTGGATTAATACCATTATTTGTTTTGTTGATGATGTTCGGATCATCAGCGTTCTTAAAAGACCACGATGACTTCTGGGGTTAAAAAAACTAAGTCCATTTTCCAGCGCATATTTCTTTATTTCCAGACGAATTTCATTAGAGGGATCTGATTGTAAATGACATTTTTTAATATCAAGTATCTTATCCCACATGCCAGGGATATGAAATCCAATGGCATTTTTATCTGTTATTTCATTATTTGATTTAATTTCCTCCTGGGTTAACCATCTGCTGTCCGAGAAAGAGAATTCCATTTTGTTGCGGTAAAAATATTTTTGATCAGACCCTATTATTGGTAAAATTTCAGGTATTTCCAGATGACCAATTCTCCTCAAATTGTTTTCAACTTCTTTTTGCTTATAGAACAACTGGTGCGAATAGTCCATATGTTGCCATTTACATCCTCCGCAAATTCCAAAATGCTCGCATACAGGGGTTGTCCGTTTATCAGATAAGCTGTGAAAATTTGTAGCTATACCTTCAAAATAGGCCTTTCGTTTTTTAGTCGTTTGCACGTCTACAACATCGCCCGGTACCGCGTTGGAAATGAAAATGATTCTGCCATCTGGTGCTTTACCAATAGTTTTGCCTTTGGCTCCTGCATCAGTGACCGCTATATTCTCAAAAACCTGAGGACTCCTTCTTTTTCTCATGCCCCAAAAATACCATTTACCACGAATCTTTAATCTTATCTTTAGTAGAATTAAATAAAAGGATAAAAATAATTGAACCTTTTCCAAATTATTCTGTCTCTATAGCAGGAATGTACATGGGAAACGCTAAGAAAATATTCGAAGGATTATTGGTTTTACAATATCGATCAGGGAATAAGAAGGCATTTTCTTTATTGGTAAGTCGTTATAATTCAAAAATGTGCAACCACGCCTATTGGTTCACTTATGATAAAGATATTGCGAAAGATATTGTTCAGGATAGCTGGGGGTTAATCATCAAAAAGATAGCCCACTTAAAAAACCCAAACAGTTTTGGAAGTTGGGCGATGCAGATTGTTACCAGAAAATCTATTGATTATTTGAACAAGAATAGCAGAAATAGAGAAAAACTAAGGGAATATCACAACGAACCCAAGGCAGATAATGACTTGGACCATATTGAATCTGATCTTTTAGAAGTTTATGAGGCCATTAAAAGATTACCTCAGGAACAACAAGTTGTACTCAGGTTGTTTTATCTGGAAGAATATTCCCTTCGGGAAATTAGTGAGATTATAGAAAAATCTGAAGGGACCGTAAAATCGAGATTATACCATGCCCGCGAAAAATTAAAAACAATTTTAAAAAACAGAAATCATGAATAAGAAAACAGAAAAGATCGACGAACTTATTAAAGAGACATTGTCAAAGGAGGAGGCCGCCTTTTACGATGATCTGGAAGAGCAGAATCTAATAGGAAAAATTGGAGAGGTTTATAAGGGAAAATTGGGATGGTTAGCAGCGATTATGAATGTTGTACACTTGCTAATCTTTATGGTTTTCATTTATTTTATAGTCCGGTTTTTTAATACAGAGAGCACCAATGAGCTTATAAAATGGGCATCAGGAGGTTTTTTAAGCATGATTGCGATGGCAATGCTTAAGTTGTTTGTTTGGATGCAAATGGATAAGAATGATATTCTTCGAGAGCTCAAACGATTGGAATTACAAATTTCAACTCTGGGCAGAATGCAAAAGTAATCGGAATATGTAAGGATGGCATATTTTTTAAATTGTGTCAAAATTCGTAATTTAGCTATACTGCATAGGATGATTTCTCTCCCAAAGAAGGAATAGCTAAAGTTTTATCAAAATTGTAAGGAAAATGTCAGTTTTAGAAAAGATATCTTCCCAGGATGCTATAGCATTGGAAGAAAAATACGGGGCGCAAAACTATCATCCATTACCAGTTGTTTTAAGCAGGGGAGAAGGTGTTTATGTCTGGGATGTAGAAGGTAGAAAGTATTATGATTTTTTATCGGCTTATTCAGCTGTAAATCAGGGACATTGTCACCCACATATTATTTCGGCCTTAAAGGCGCAAGCTGAAAAATTGACGCTTACGTCCAGAGCATTTTATAATGATATGCTCGGTAAATACGAAAAATACATTACGGAATACTTTGGATTTGACCGTGTATTACCAATGAACACGGGTGCAGAAGCAGTAGAGACAGCATTGAAACTTGCACGAAAATGGGGGTATGAGAAAAAGGGCATTCATGTAAATCAGGCTAAAATAGTTGTTTGTCAAAATAATTTTCACGGTCGCACGATCACAATTATTTCTGCTTCCAATGATCCAATAGCAACAGAGAATTTTGGCCCTTTTACTCCTGGAATTTTTTCAATCAGATATAATGATATCAATGCACTGAGTGAGGCTTTGGAGGATAAGAATGTTGCTGCGTTTATGGTTGAACCTATTCAGGGTGAAGCAGGAGTTTATGTTCCGGGGGAGGACTATCTAAAGGAGGCGTATAGCCTATGCAAGAAAAACAATGTCTTGTTCATTGCCGATGAAGTGCAGACCGGGGTTGCCAGGACCGGCCGATTATTGGCTTCTTGTGGCAATTGTTCCTGTACGGATAAATTATGCAGCGGAACTCCGGATGTGAAACCTGATATTTTGATACTGGGAAAGGCTTTATCCGGGGGTGTTTTTCCTGTATCGGCTGTTCTGGCCAGCAATGACATTATGGACGTCATCAGACCGGGTAATCACGGTTCTACTTTTGGTGGAAACCCTTTGGCCTGTGCAGTTGCAATTGCAGCTCTTGAAGTGGTCAAAAATGAAAATTTAGCGGGTAATGCCTATCGTCTGGGCAAATTATTTCGATCTGAAATAAGGAAGTTAATAGAAAAAAGTAATCTTGTTCGGCTGGTTCGGGGTAAAGGACTTTTAAATGCCATTGTTATAAATGACGATGAAGATAGCTCTACTGCCTGGGATATATGTATTGCATTAAAAGAAAACGGCTTACTTGCAAAACCTACCCACGGGAATATTATTCGTTTTGCGCCCCCACTGGTTATGACAGAAGAGCAACTTTTAGATTGCGTATCTATTATTTTTAAAACTATTTTGGAATTTGAAAAAAAAATGGCCTAAAAGAGAAGAAATAAATCTCATGCAATAAAAAAACCCCGATAATTAATTTATCAGGGTTTTTTAATACTGTGAACTTTTTAAGATCGAATTTCTTTAATCCTTGCCTTTTTACCGGTAAGGCCTCTAAAGTAATAAATACGAGCCCTGCGTACTTTACCTTTCTTATTAATTTCAATTTTCTGCAAAGCCGGCATATTTACGGGAAATATTCTCTCCACACCTATAGTACCAGACATTTTGCGAATTGTAAACGTTTCTGTAGCACCTGTTCCTCTTCGTTGTATAACTACACCTTTAAAAAACTGGGTACGTGTTTTTTCACCTTCCTTTATTTCGTAGTATACCGTAATTGTATCACCTGCAGCGAATTGTGGAAATTCTTTTTTCGGAACAAATTCGTTCTCAACAAATTTTATTAAGGATTCCATTGATTTTTATTTTATTTAAGCCAAAAACAACATTCACGTATTTCGTCAGAGGTTGGTTTCAAATCGATTGCAAAAATACTCTTTATATTAGTACTTCCAAGATATTTTTCGCAATTTTTAAGCAGAAGCATAAGTTTTTACTCTTCCAATAAATCAGGTCTGCGTTCAATAGTCCTTTTCATTGCCTGTTCCTCCCGCCATTTTTCTATTTCAGGAAAGTTACCACTTACTAAAATATCCGGAACTTTCAGACCTTTATATTCCCGCGGTCTTGTATAGACCGGCGGGGCTAATAAGTTGTCCTGAAAAGTATCTGTTAGTGCAGAAGTTTCATCATTTAGAACCCCCGGAAGCAGACGAATAATGGTGTCACAGAGAACAGCGGCCCCCAATTCACCTCCAGAAAGCACATAATCTCCAATGGATATTTCCCTGGTAATCAAAGTGTCTCGGACCCTCTGATCGACTCCTTTATAATGACCACAGAGAATGATAATATTTTTTAATAAGGACAGACTATTTGAAGTTTTTTGATTTAGGGTATCCCCATCCGGTGTCATGTAAATTATCTCATCATATTTTCGATCTCTTTTGAGAGAACTAATGCATTTATCAATTGGCTCTATCATTAATACCATCCCTGCCCCACCTCCGAATTGATAATCATCGACCTGATTATAGCTTTTATCTGTATAGTCCCTCAAGTTATGCACGTGTACTTCAACCAGTTTCTTATCTATTGCTCGCTTGAGTATAGAAGCCTCAAAGGGGCTTTTTAATAATTCTGGTAAAACCGTAATAATATCAATTCGCATAAGCATAAAACTTATTTTATTTAGACAACCCTATTTTGCTTCCCAAAAATAATGAAGAGTAGTAGTGTTTCTTTTCCAACCCAGGCGCTCATATAATTTTTGTGCAGGATTGTTTATACCTGTTTCCAGGGCCAATCCCTTGTATTCCTGCAACAGGCAATATTCTTTGGCGTTGTTCAATAATTCTTCACCTATACCTTTATTTCGAAATTCGCTATACACATACAAATCATTCAAAATAAATATGGGTTTAAGACTTACCGAGGAAAATGAAGAATATAGTTGTGTAAAACCTGCCGGAGAACTGTCATAAAAAGCAAGGAAGATGACAGAATCCTTATTTTTAATTCTATTCTCCAAAAATTTTCGGGCCGCCCGCTCATCTGAATTCTGGTTGTAGAAAGTTCGGTATTTATCCAAAAGAGGAATCAATACGGAAATTTGCTCTTTTGTTGCCCGAATTATAGTGGTCATAATGTATTAGGCTAAAAAAAGCCCCTTAAAGGAGCTTTCTTTATTTTGATTTTTTGTATTTATTTATTTCATCCTGGAGCTGCCTGCTTATCTTTTGTTCTCTTTCCAAAGCCCTTCGCCTGTGGTCCTCATATTCAGTTTCAAGCTCAGCTAAATTAGATTTCGCCTGCTGTGTTAATATATTACTTCTTCTAAACTTAAAAACAAATAACAGGAATAACAAGAGTAAACCAATTATCACCGTCCACAATATAAAATTATAAGTTCCTTTCGAAACCGTAGCACCAAGAAAAGCCATACTGTCTTTCTCGTTAGTAACAGCTGTAAGGTTATCTGTTGTCTCTTTTAATTTGCTATTTAGTGAATTGATAGAGGCTTCTTGTGCACTAATTGTGTTTTTTAGCTCAGCAGCTTTTTTATTTGCTGCATTTATAGAATCCAGGACATTTTTCTTAAGCTTATCCAGGTTTATTGCGCGAACCACTTCATATCTTTTTCCTTCCGCGTTATAATTGCCTGATTTTTTGTATAAATATTCAAATTGACTTTCTATGGAACCACCGTCTAAAGACAATTCCTCTTGTTTGTCATCCTGCTGTGCGAAATGTAGGTTACATGTCAGTAGGGCGATTAAAAAATAAACTTTGCTGAAACCTTTCATTTGAAATATTCTAAGTATTAATTTATGATTCAAGGTGGGAGCTAAAGTACTCTAATAATATTAATTAATAAAAAAAAATCGTTCAATCATAGGATTGAACTAGAAGCTTTTATCTTCATATTCTTAGCTTAGGAAAATTTAATAATACGTAAATCTTCGGACTTTCGCTAAATATTTTGCCAACCTGATTACCTGATGCGAATACCCAAACTCATTATCGTACCAAACATATAACACAATATTCTTACCATCGGCAGATACTATGGTAGCGTTACTATCATAAATAGAAGGGGCTGCGGTACCAACAATATCTGTTGATACCAACTCATTGCTTAGTGAATATTTAATTTGCTCTACCAAATCACCTTCCAAAGCATATTTTTTTATAATTGTATTTATTGCTTCCCGAGACGTTTTATTTTTGATTTCTAAATTGAGGATAGCCAGGGAACCATTAGGCACAGGTACTCTTATTGCATTTGAAGTAAGTTTGCCTTCCAGCGATGGAAGCGCTTTTGCTACAGCACTTCCTGCACCCGTTTCCGTTATTACCATGTTTAATGCGGCAGCTCTTCCCCTTCTGTACTTGCCATGTAAATTATCAACTAAATTTTGATCGTTGGTATAGGCATGAATGGTTTCTAAATGGCCCTTTTTTATACCCAATGAATCATCAACAACCTTTAATATCGGGGTAATGGCATTTGTTGTGCAAGAAGCAGCGGAATAAATATCATAAGTATCCGGATCAAAATCATATTGATTAACACCATGCACAATATTTGGGATATTTTTACCAGGGGCGGTCAGAAGGATTTTGCCTGCGCCTGGAGCTTTCAAATGCCTTTCCAGGGAATTTTTATCCCTGAAAGCACCAGAATTATCAATAATCAATGCATTTTTGATTCCGTATTTGGTATAGTCTATATCTTCAGGTTTATCAGAATTAATGATATGAACCGTGGTCCCATTTATAATTAATGCCCTTTTAGCTATATCATAATCTACAGTACCTGTGAATTGACCATGAATCGAATCTGTTTTTAACAATGTAGCTCTTTTCTCCAGAATTTCTTCTGTTAAGTCTCCTCTGGTTACAATAGCCCTGAGCCTTAGCTGATTGCCTTTCCCGGTTTTGGCCATTAATTCCCGTGCTATCAACCTTCCAATTCTCCCAAAGCCATAGAGTACTACATCCTTTGGCTTAATTTCCTTGGAATTATTAGCCTCTTTTAATTTGTAGTGAATAAATGACTTAACATCGTGCAAACTATTATTATCGGAATGAAACTCATAGGTGAGTTTTCCTATATCTATTTTTGAAGGAGGTAAGTTTATATCATGAATGGCACGCAACAATTCTACAGAATCAAATATGGAAATTGGTTTTTGCACAAATTCACCGGCGTATTCATGAAGGTTTATGATATCACTGACATTTTTGTCAATCACCTGGTTTTTGAAAAGGACTACTTCAATGGCTTTATCATACCACAGATCGCTGATTATTTTTATGAATTCTGTGGTGGCTTTTCTTCTGTCGGCTTGAAACGCCAATTCCTTTTCATAAGATTTGATAGGGCTCATCTATGTTAAGTAATTAAATTTAAGGGCAAAATTATTGAATTATACCGGTACCGCATAGAGAAAATATAAATAAAAAAGCACCCGAATCCGAGTGCCTTTAAATGTTTTAAAAGTTTATTCTTTATTGAAAGACGATACGTTCTTTCTCTCCATTTTTATCAATTAGTGTTATGACCGTTTTGTCATATCTTGAGATAGCACCAAAGATATTTTTTGCTTCATAAATATCATTTACTTTTTCATTATCAATTTCCAGAATAACTTTTCCATTTAACCCATACCCCCTGTAAGTTTCCGGTACTCCGGTGATCTTAACTCCGGTTTTGGTATTGTAAACTTCCTTGTCGTTTTCTGATAAGTTCTTAACCCTTAGGCCCATAACCGGAACAATAATGGATTGTCTTTCTTTCAGTTCAACAGGAACTATAATATCTTCTCCGTTACGATCAATGGTAACATTAATTTTATCTCCGGGTCTTTTTGTTGATACATAGCCTGTTAAATCTGCAAATTTTCTAACTTTAATATTATCCACCATTTTTATAATATCTCCCGATCTCAGATCAGCATCATCTGCACCGGAATCCTCTTCAATGCCATCAATATATACACCATCAATTTCATTTATCCCATTATTCATTGCATAAGGAGTGCTAAGGCGAGGGGAAGTTATACCAAGTATGCCTTTTTGAACATTTCCATATTCCATGATGTCTTCCACAACCTTTTTGGCAATATTGCTGGGCACTGCAAATGAATAACCCACATAGGAACCGGTTTGTGAAGTAATCGCCGTATTTATCCCTATAAGATCACCATTAGTATTAACTAAAGCACCCCCGCTATTGCCGGGATTCACTGCTGCATCCGTTTGTATAAATGATTGGTCTCTGCCTAAATCTCTGGCTTTTGCGCTGACTATTCCAGCAGTTACTGTTGAAGTAAGGTTAAATGGATTACCTACAGCTAAAACCCATTGACCGATCTTGGCTTCATCAGAATCACCAAAAGCAAGATAGGGCAGATTCTCATCTACATCAATTTTGATTAATGCAATATCAGTATTGGGATCAGAACCAATAATTTCCGCCTCATAGGTCTTATTATTGTTCAAGGTAATTCTAATCTCATTAGCTTTTGCAATTACATGGTTATTAGTCACTATGTAGCCGTCCGGTGAAATAATAACCCCGGAACCTGTTCCTATCTGAGGAATTTGCCTGCTTTCGGAACCATAGAAAAAATCCAATAAACTTCCCGGGCTGCTATTTAAAGTAAGGTTTTTAACATGCACAACTGCATTAACGGTATTTTCCGCTGCAATAGTGAAATCAACTTCATTGATACCATTGCCCTTAGAAGACGCGGGTCTGTTGCTTGTTGTTAAGAATGGCATCCCGGAATTATCCGTCACTACGGCGTAATTGGTCTTTTCAAAAAACATTTTATAAGAAACAAGGGTGATTACCCCGGCAAAAACGGCAACTAATAATAAGCTTCCAAATCTTTTCATATGTAAAGGATTTTTAAGTTTATAAAGTAAAAGTACTCGATTTTTTAAACTAAATATTTTCATTTAACTACTTTTTAACTGAATGAAACTGCTTAAATAAAGTCATATCTTTGCTACCTGAATAAGCTATGACAATTACATTTTATAAATACCAGGGAACAGGCAACGATTTTATCATGATTGATAATCGGCATGGAGGATTTCCAAAAACGGATAACCAATTAATTTCATTTCTATGTGACAGAAGATTTGGTGTTGGCGCTGACGGGTTAATCCTGTTGGAAAAAGATAATTCATCGGATTTTAGTATGGTATATTATAATTCTGACGGGAATCCAGGAAGTATGTGTGGTAATGGCGGCAGATGTATAGTTGCATTTGCACAATTCCTGGGTATTATTACTGATAAGGCAGAATTTAATGCTGTGGATGGGTTGCATATTGCTACCATTGATAATGAAATTATTAGTTTGCAGATGCAAAATGTTACCGATATTATGCCAAAACCCAATTGTCTTTTTTTAGATACAGGTTCTCCTCATCATGTTCAGATGGTATCTGATTTAGAAGGTTTTAACGTATTTGAAGAAGGTGCAAAACTGCGTTATGGAATTTATGGCAAGGGGGGGAGTAACATTAACTTTGTTGAACAAACTTCAGAAAATGATTTTGATGTGCGTACGTATGAAAGGGGGGTGGAAAATGAAACCATGTCCTGTGGAACAGGAGTCACAGCAGTTGCACTGGGTATGCATTATTGGGGAAAGACCAAAAGTGAGAAAGTAAATATTTCCACTAAAGGAGGTAATTTATCAATTACGTTTAAAAAAGGCTCCGGGGGATATGAAAACATTTGGCTGGATGGCCCGGCTAAGCAGGTATTTAAAGGAACAATAGCGATTTGATATTAAAGGGTAATCATACCAGTTTGCGGGCATTAGAGCCGGGAGATCTTGATTTTTTATTCGAACTGGAAAATAATCCCCATATCTGGGAAATTAGCGGCACGATCACACCCTATTCAAGACATGTTCTTAAACAATACCTTGACAATGCACACCGCGATATTTATGAAGTAAAACAGTTGCGTCTTGCAATTTGTGACAGAACTGATAAAGTGATAGGGTTTATTGATCTGTTTGATTTTGATCCTAAACACAGAAGAGCCGGAATTGGGATTGTTATTCTTAATGAGTCCGACCGTAATAATGGTCATGGTTCTGAAGCTTTGTCCTTGCTTTGTGAATATGCTTTTAAGGTACTTAATTTAAACCAGGTATATGCCAATGTAGGCGAAGACAATCAGGCAAGCATACAACTATTCAAAAAGATGGGGTTTGAGCTTTCGGGAATTAAAAAAGATTGGATCCTTGTTGGAGGTAAATTTAAAAATGAACTGCTGTTTCAAAAGTTTGGAAAATAATGTATATCAAAAAAATCTTATTGACTATAGTACTTCTGGGGTTAATTGCGGGAGGAGCTTTTGCCTATTTAATTTATAATGCCCTTTTTTCACCTAATACCGCTTTTAATAATGAGGAAGCTTACATTTATATTACAACTGGCAGTTCCTATAATGATTTAAAAGGTCTTATTACTCCACTTTTGTCTGATATTGAGACTTTTGAGGCAGTCGCAAAACAGAAAAAATATATTGACTATATAAAACCGGGTAAATATATTTTAAAGAAAGGAATGAATAATAACGAGATAATAAATACCCTAAGGAGCAACAATATACCGGTTAATGTCTCTTTTAATAATCAGGAAACTTTCGAAAAATTGGCCGGAAGAGTTGCTGGTCAAATTGAGGCGGATAGCATTTCTTTATTGAAGTCTTTTACAGATTCGCAATTTCTGCAGGAGAATGGCTTTACAGCAGAAACGAGCCTCTCACTTTTTATACCCAACAGCTATGAATTTTTTTGGAATACGTCTGCCACAGAGTTCCGCGATAGGATGTTGAAGGAATATCTTCGCTTTTGGAATACAGAGAGGCTAAGAAAAGCAGAGGCATTGAATTTGTCGAAAATTCAGGTAACATCCCTGGCTTCCATTGTACAAAAGGAAACGGCCAAGGTTAGTGAGAGGCCAAGGGTTGCCGGATTATATCTTAACAGGTTGAAAAAAAATATGCTACTTCAGGCAGACCCCACGGTAATCTATGCCTTAAAACGGGAACTTGGCAATTTTGATACCATAATCAAAAGAGTACTGTATAAAGATTTAGAATTAAATTCTCCCTATAATACCTATAAATATGCCGGGATACCTCCTGGTCCAATAACGATGCCCGATATTTCTTCTATAGACGCCGTCCTGAATCCTGAAAAACATGATTATTACTATATGGTAGCAGATGTTGAAGACTTTGGCTACCATAAATTTGCCAAAAACCTCTCGCAACACAACCGGAATAAAACGCAGTATATCCGATGGATAAACGAACAAAACATAAACCGGTAGACTGTTAATCCGAAATTTAAGACAGCTCGTCAAAAAAAGGTGTTATTCAAAGAATTCTGAGGAATATTCGTACAAATCTGCTATATCTTTGTTTAAGAAATTTAAGCATACCGGCTTATTTGGTAGTTAGTCTTAAGAAAACACATATATGAAGAAGTGGTCATGGTTCATCTGTCCGCTTATCATGATTTTAGTTTTAGTTAGTTTTGGGTTTACCACAAAGTCTGAAGTTAAGGTCCCCGAAATTCTAAAAGTAAAAGAACCTACGCTAGTTCTGTTCCCCAAAAACAGAACAATTGAAAACTCATCCTTTCTAACGCCTCCTTTTTTGGGAAGTTGTTATACAGGGTTTAAAGAGGCACTCGCTTTCAAAGAGTCTCAGGGTAATTACTTTATAATAAATACGCTCGGTTATCTGGGTAAGTATCAATTTGGTATAGGAACACTACAATTGATGGGTGTTTATAACGCTACCAGGTTTCTCAATGATCCGAGTTTACAGGAGAAAGTATTTTATACAAATATTTCCCGCAACAAATGGATATTGCGTAAATACATCAAATATTTTGTAGGGAAAAAGGTTAAGGGTATTGAAATAACTGAATCCGGAATATTGGCAGCTGCTCATTTGGCAGGTCCGGGTAACGTAATGCAGTATTTATACTCCAATGGCAGGAAGGATGTAAGAGATGCCTATGGAACCAGTCTTGCGGATTACTTAAAAAAGTTTTCGGGATATGATATCTCAGATATTTCAGCAATTCGAAATCCTAAAGTATAATAAAATAGCTAATGAACGCAATAAAAAATGACCCTGGCTTAATCGTCAGGGTTTTTTATGCCTGTATTATAAAAATTGTAGGCCTTTTATGGAGTTCTATGGATCCTGCTATCCAATTCCCGGCTATTTTTGTCGCAATAAATTCCGTGGGCAAGGTAAGATCCGTAGCTATACATAGCCATGTGTTCTTTGAAAGAGTCTTGATAAACTCTTCAAAAAGGCTATCGTTTCTGTATGGAGTTTCTATGAACAGCTGACTTTGATTATTTTCTCTGGATATTTTTTCAAATCTCTTAATGGCTTTTTTTCGCTCGGCAGTTTCAATAGGCAAATAGCCATTAAATGAAAAGTTTTGACCGTTCAGACCACTAGCCATAAGAGCTAAAATTATAGAAGAAGGTCCAACCAGGGGTACTACTGCTATTCCTTTTTGGTGGGCAATCCGGACTATTTCAGATCCGGGATCGGCAATTCCGGGGCAACCGGCTTCGGACAAAACACCTACGTCCAGTCCTTCAAAACAAGGATCAAGGAAAGAAGGTATGGTTGCAGGATCAGTAAATTTATTGAGTAGAGCAACGCTTAAATTAGGTTGTGATTTCCTGGGACTGATTTTTTTAATAAACCTTCTTGCAGATTTTTCGTTCTCAACGATGTAATGATCTGTTTCTTCAATGATTCTCTTAATGGAAATTGGTAATACTTCCAGAGGTTCATTTTCGCCAAGGGTAGTTGGGATCATATATAACTTGCCTTTTGAAGTATTTTTATTGTGCATTTTATGAAGTCTGTTGTGAATTTAATCTTTCAGCAATTGTGTCACAAGCTTGATTTATTAGTTCAAAAACCTCTTCAAAACCATCTGCTCCACCATAATATGGGTCAGGTACTTCCCTTACTGGTGCAGAGCCTTCCTCCAATAAAAGTCTGACCTTCTCAATTTCGCTTTTATCATTCGTCAAAGCCAGGATATCATAGTAATTACTTAAGTCCATTGCATAAATAATGTCAAATTCAGCAAAATCGTCATAGTTGAATTTTCTGCATCTTTGGCCAGAGATATCAATGCCATATTTTTTGGCAACCGCTACGGATCTTTGATCCGGATTACTTCCTATATGGTATCCCGCAGTCCCTGCAGAATCAACAAAAATAAGGTGTGAATTGGTTTTCGATTTTAATATACCTTCGGCTAATGGAGACCTGCAGATATTACCCAGGCAAACCATAAGAACCTTTGTTTGCATAATTCAATCAGGAAAATTTCTTTGTTAAATCTTCAATGTATTTTCTAAACTGCTTATCCGTTTCAGCCAGATTATCGACCGTTTTGCATGCGTGAAGAACGGTCGCATGATCTCTTTTGCCAATTTGAGACCCAATACTAGCCAATGAAGCTTTTGTGAATTTTTTGGCAAAAAACATGGCCAGTTGGCGCGCCTGCACGATATGTCGTTTCCTTGTTTTGGATTGTAAGGTAGCTACATCCATTTCGAAGTAATCTGAAACAACTTTTTGTATGTAGTCTATAGAAACCTCCCTTTTTGTATTTTTTACAAATTTTTCAACTACTTGTTGTGCCAATTCCAGGGTAACTTCTTTCTTGTTGAAAGAAGATTGAGCAATAAGAGAAATTATGGCACCTTCTAATTCCCTGATATTTGTCTTAATGTGTTTGGCAACATATTCAACTATTTCATCGGGCATTTCTACACCATCCCTGTATAGTTTGTTTCTTAATATTGATATACGAGTTTCATAATCCGGATTTTGAAGCTCAGCAGATAAGCCCCACTTAAATCGGGAGAGTAAACGCTGTTCAATATCCTGCATGTCCACAGGCGCTTTATCTGAAGTCAGGACAACCTGTTTGCCATTTTGGTGCAAATGATTGAAGATATGGAAGAAAACATCTTGCGTACCCGATTTACCCGATAAGAATTGTACATCATCAATTATAAGTACATCGATCAACTGATAAAAGTGAATAAAATCATTCCTGGTATTTTTCTTAACAGACTCAATATATTGCTGTGTGAATTTTTCAGCAGAGATATAAAGCACTGTTCGTTCCGGATATTTATCTTTAATTTCTACGCCAATTGCATGGGCAAGGTGCGTTTTGCCTAGTCCTACCCCTCCAAATATCAAAAGCGGATTAAAAGAAGTTCCTCCGGGTTTATTGGCAACTGCCATACCTGCTGACCTGGCCAGCCTGTTGGAATCACCTTCAAGGAAATTATCAAAATTGTAGTTCGGATTTAGCTGAGACTCTATTTTTATGTTTCGAATTCCTGGTATTACAAAAGGATTCTTTAATTCCGGATTTTTAGATTTTATAGGAACATCCATTTCCTGTGGATTGACACTTCCTCTGTTTGAACTTGGGATTTGTTCTGTGAACGGCTCCCTGTTGCCATAAGTATTCTCCATCTTAATGATGTAGACCAGCTTGGCATTTTCTCCAAGTTCTTTAGTGAGTGCAACCTTAAGTAGCTTTACGTAGTGCTCTTCAAGCCATTCATAAAAGAATTTACTGGGAACCTGAATGCTTAAAGCGCTATCAGATAATTTTATTGGTTTTATAGGTTCAAACCATGTTTTGAATGCCTGCGGTTGGATATTATCTTGGATAAAAGCCAAGCAATTTTTCCAAACGGAATTAGCAGTAACACTCATATTAAAATATATCTTATTTGGTTGGTTAGAGATTAATCTTAGTTGATCAAGAAAATACCTGTTTTGTCATTCTCCAGAGCGAGGCAAATATGTGAACAAATATTCTAAAAAAAAAATCATTTTGGGTTGAATTTTTTCTTTTTTTTTTGCATGTTCACCCCCCTCTTTAGGCCACATAATAAATATATTGTTTTTAGCTGAAAAAATATGCATTTTTATCGATTTTCTTTTAGGGTACGTTACGGAGAAACGGATCAGATGGGCGTGGTTTATCATGGGAATTATCCGCAATACCTGGAGATGGGAAGGGTTGAATGGTTAAGGGATCTGGGTATTTCTTACAAAAACATGGAAGAAAACGGAATTTTACTACCAGTAATTTCCTTACAGCTAAAATTTAAAAAATCTGCGGTTTATGATGACCTTATCACCGTGGTTACCAAATTAAAAAAAACACCTTCTGTCAGAATAGAATTTGACTATGAAATTTACAATGAAGCAAACGAACTTTTAGCAGAAGCAAACACAGTTTTGGCGTTTATAAATGCCAAAACAAAGAGACCGGTTAAATGCCCTGATTATCTGATGAATAAACTCCTGGATCTCGATAATGATTCAAGAGTAAATTAGTCCTGGTTCTAATATTATTTCGCTTATTAACTAGCTCCTAATTTTGTTATCGAGACTCCATAGATCCCTTTAAACATGTTCTCAGACTGCACAGCTTTGTTAAGCAATACAGCTATTTTAATAGTACATGTCATAGACATGTCCTGATTAATTATTTCTATCGAATTTTGTTTAATAAGCCGCATTACTTTGCTAAGCAGGGGATAGCCCAAGCACAATTCATATTTTACTTTGACAGACTTTTCTATAATTGAAGAAGATTCGAGCGCCATTTGTGCTGCTGTGCGATATGCAGCTATGAGGCCGCCAACACCTAATTTGGTACCACCAAAAATACGCGATACAACTATCAGAACATTTGTTAATTCCCAAGATTTTATTTGACCGTAAATTGGCATTCCGGCGGAGTTATTTGGTTCCCCATCATCATTAGCTCGGTACCTCTGCTTTTCTATGCCTAATCTCCATGCATAGCAAAAATGACTCGCTGTTGGGTATTTTTTGCGAAGTTTTTCTATAATTGTTTTTATATCCATCTCATTCGCTACTGGAAAAACATGTGCATAAAACTTACTCTGGCGATCTTTATAAAGGATACCTTCTGATGCCCCGGAGACTGTTTTATATTTACCTGCTTTATTTTCCATCAAAAAAATGTAACCAGCATAATACTTATTACTGCCATTATAATGCCACCCCAGTTTTTAGTGCTTATTTTTTCCTTGAACAAAACAATTCCGAGTATGGTCGAAAACATAACAATAGCCACATTATTTAAAGTAAAAATTGAGGCGCTGTTCAGCGTTTCATTTTGTAGTGCTCTCAATAAAAAGAAGATTGAAAAGAAGTTAGGAATCCCAAGCGCAATTCCTCCCAAAACGTTTTTCAAATTTAATTTCAGCGGTTTGTCAAAGGATCTTAAAAGGATGAACAAGATTCCGGTTAGCGCCGCGGCACCAAATACGGTAGCAGAAAATAGTGGAAACTCATTGGTCTTAACGTGGTTCTCTTCCATGTATTTTAAACTGGCATCAATCATGCCTGAGCCTAAAAACACCATGATTGGCAATAATAGAGATTTTCTCTGGATAGCCCTCGGAGTATCTTTTACAGAGGCAAAATAAACGGCAGTAAGAGCCAAAACAATACCTGCCGATTTTAATAAACTGAGCTTTTCGCCGTAAAGTAGTAGACCCAGTGCCACAGGGATCACAAAGGACATTTTGGTAGCAACGGAAGCTACCGATACCCCCAGGCGTTGTGCTGTTTTTGCCATAAGATTGAAGATCAGGATAAACAGAAAACCCAATGAGGCAGTGCCATAAAACCAATCATTTTCGTATAACTCATAAAGTTTTACTGGCTTTTCATAAAATAGAACGCCTACAAGACAAGCGGTGATATAATTTATAATAATTGCATAAATGGTTTGGATTTTATGCGTATCAAATAACTTAAAAATCACAAATATCAGACTTGAAAAAAAGATACTTAAAGAAAGGTCTAACATTTTGATATTTTCAATTTCAAGTCTGAAATGTCCTCTTTGCCAACATCCAGGTGCCAGCATCTAATACCTAATTCTGCAGCCGCCGTAGTATGTTCAATGCTGTCATCTACAAAAAATGTCTTTTCTGCTTTAAGATTATTTGAATTCAGCACAAATTCGAAAATTTCGGGTTCCGGTTTTCTCAAATTTATCTCATGGGATAAATAGAATTTTTCAAAACAATTT
>Ga0209536_100005572_pt1 | contig 19509 bp, 19 predicted proteins | sample DeeMarSeWOR28_12_FD_187461 | JGI IMG/M metagenome (GOLD analysis project Ga0209536, IMG submission 187461) | Marine sediment microbial communities from White Oak River estuary, North Carolina - WOR-2-8_12 (SPAdes) (version 2) | ecosystem: Environmental > Aquatic > Marine > Intertidal zone >...
TAGTGCCGGTGATTTTATTCACTCTATCCACTGCCATTGTGATTAGTCTGATATGGGGGTTGTCAATTCTTTCGATACTGAGCTACTTTATCGCAAAATCCCAGAGTGAACCAGCCTGGAAAATTGTCGGGGAACACCTCATGATCGCCATCGTAGTGATTGGAATTACACACTGGCTAGGCGATTGGATTGGAAAACTTAATGGAATATGAGAACGAACAATCCCGCGCCAACACTGGTATGGTGCCGGTTCGATTCCGGCCCCGGGCACCACATAAAAACAAAGAGTTGCGCATTATACCTCAAGCCCTTTCTTAGTTCCATTTTCTGATTCTGCTACCCAATTGCTGCCATTTATTTCAAAAATTTTTTTCTCAAGACCTATAGCAACATCCTGATTTATGGGTTTCATAAGGTGTGCATAAACCGTCAGAGTTACCACCGGTGAAGCATTTCCTATCAGGGAGTTCAGTTTACATGTAATGCTTTTACGGATCTTTTAAAGCATGATGCGAACATAATCAGCCTAAAGCGTTTTTTCTTGACAGATTCCAGGGAAACTTTTATAACTACTTTGTAGCTAAAATATAGTTACTTTATAGCCGAAAAAGTGCTTTTCTTGATCTGCGAGCGGCTACGGGTTCCCGGCAAAATCTTTTACAAAATCAGCCACTTTGCATAGTTACCTGCCCAAAAAAATCATTTCCATTGATTGATGCAGCGGAAAGGCCAAGGCGTTTGGAGATAATCTGCCCGCAAAGCATCGTGGATCAAAAGGGATTTCACGGATTCAGGTAATATTGAAGGGGGAAAAATGAGGTACGCAGAAACAGGGTTTAACCTGGAGGTTGATCTCACCCGGGGAAACATCGAGAGGGTGGCAACCGACCCGAGAGACACCGAGCTTTACCTGGGAGGTCTAGGTACGAGCACCAAGATATTGTGGGACAGGGTTGCCCCTGAGGTCGAGCCGTTTTCACCTGATAATCTGCTCATATTCAGCGCCGGCCTTTTATGTGGCACGCCGGCTACCGGTTGCAATCGAACCATTGTTTCCACCATTTCCCCGCAGACGTTATTAATGGCATTTTCAATGATGGGGGGGTTTTGGGCACCGGAATTGAAATATGCCGGCTATGACAAAGTGATCCTGCGCGGCAAGTCCCCCGATCTGGTATATTTGTGGATAAAAAATGACAAGGTAGAAATACGTGATGCCTCTCATCTGCGGGGTAAAGGCGCCACTGAGACTGCAGAACTCATTCGCCAGGAGTTGAATGAGCCCAAAGCTCAGGTGGCTTCCATCGGCCTGGCCGGCGAAAACAGGGTTTATTTTGCTTCCATCGAACAGGGCCGGTCCAGTGCCAGCCGAGGCGGAATAGGCGCTGTTATGGGAGACAAGGGTTTGAAAGCGATTGCCGTTCGCGGAACAGGGGACGTCAATGTCGCCCGACCGGTTGAATTCTTTGAGCTTTGCAATGAAGTACTGGAATATATAAAATTCCGGGAAAACAATCCTATCCCGGGGGTGATGCCCATTTTAGCAAGGCTTGGATCGCCGCAGGAGATGCAAGTCCATGACGAGAAATGGCATACCGAGAATTTCATGTGGGGAAATTCCCGCGTTCGCAGAAAAGGCTTTTGGGACGAGGAAGTCGAAAAGCAGTGGACCGACACGATGACAAGGGCGCGCACGCGTCTGATAAGTTGTTATAACTGCCCGATGAAATGCGGGGCAAGCATCTCCATGCCGGGACTTCCAACCTATATGATGAAATGCTTTTCGAAACTTACCTATACAATGGCGGCCATGTCCGACCTGGATTTTGGTTTGAGAATCGCTCAACGTGCCACCGAATACGGCGTGGACGGATTTTCAACTCCGCAAGTCATGGCCTTCGGACTTGAGCTTTACGAAAACGGCATTTTAACTGACGACGACTTGCCGGGATTGCCGTCCGGTAACGAGGACAGATTTTACTGGTTACTTGACAGAATTGTCCGGCGGGAGGGGATAGGAGATGTTCTGGCCAATGGTACCTATTGGGCGGCCAAACAGATTGGAAAGGGTGCAGATAAATATGCACACAACAATATCAAGAAACACGAACAGCTGCCTCTCAAACTGTCGATGCTGAATCCCATTTATTTCCTTATGTATGCTACCGGCGAGAAGATAAACATTACCCAAATCGAAGGGCAGTTCCCCCAGGCACCCTTTCCTACGCGCGAGGAAAGAGAAGCGTTTGTAAAGGATTGGTTCCAGGTTCCGGATGAAAAGTTCAAGCAATATTTTTTAGACTGGGAACTCCGGGGTGAAAACTCAATTCCTTACTACCCAACGGTTGAAATGAGCTGCGATATCGTGGACTGGCAGGAAAAGATGCACTACATCGATGATGCCCTCGGCATGTGCGCCGGTTTGTCGTCATTTCCCCTGAAACCTCCCTATCATATACACAATTACCCGAAATTCATCTCAGCAGGTGCCGGTATCGATATGGATGAAACCAAGCTGACACAAGCCGCCAAAAGGTATCGAACTTTGGTCAGGGCCGTAAATATAAGAAGAGGTATGCGGAGAAAGGATGATAAGCCGCCGGAAAACCATTGGAAGAAAAGATTTCCGGAACTCGAAAAGGAACTCCTGGATACGTACTACAGATTCAAGGGGTGGAACAACGATGGTGTGCCGACTAAAGCGTCTTTAGATGAATTGGGTCTGGATTATGTGAGCGACGACTTCATGCAGAGGGGGATCTTGACCGAGAGCGAAAATGCTTTTTGAGCTTCGATAAATAGCGCGAGGGGAATACGACCGTGAAGGGTGAGAAAAAAAAGAAAATAATCAAAACTGTCAAAATAGATGTTGATAAATGCAATGGTTGCCGGGCATGTGAGGTAATCTGTTCTTCCTTTCATGCCGCACCGAAATATAGCAGCAATAATCCGGCGAGGGCTCGAATTAAGGTGATTCGTGAACCACTTTCAGACATATATGTTCCTGTATATGCGGGTGAGTACACCCCAGCCGAATGTGCCGGCAGAGACAAATACACGATTGACGGAAAGGAATACGACGAATGCGCTTTCTGCAGAGCTTCCTGCCCGTCCAGAGACGACTTCAAAGAACCCGATTCCGGCCTTCCTCTGAAATGCGACATGTGCGAAGGCGAAGAAGAGCCTCTGTGTGTGAAGGTGTGCTTGGCTGATGCTCTGGTCTTGGAAGAAAGGGAAGAAGAAGTCGAAGAAGACCAGGAACAAGTAGAATTGGAGATTGGACTTGAATCATTGACAAAAAAACATGGCATGCAGAAAGTATTGGATGCCATTGCTCGAATGTCACAGAAAGAGGATTCATAGCAGACAGTGGAGAATGTAGCCGACTATAAAGAAATCGTCGATGTTATCAAAGCGTCCGGCGGAGAAGCCTTTAAACTTTGTTATCAATGCGGATTATGCGATACTGTTTGCCCTTGGAATCGGGTTAGAACCTTCAGCATTCGCAAAATCATCCGAGAGGCCACCTTCGGTATGACCCAGGTGGAAGGTGAAGATATCTGGCGTTGCACTTCCTGTGGAAACTGTCCCCGGCAGTGCCCACGGGGCGTTAAAATAATTGAATCCGGAGTATCCTTGCGCAGGATAGCCACGGAATACGGTGTCTTTCCGACTTCGGCCCGTCCGGTCCGCGGTGTTAGCGCAAGCCTCATTGCCGAAGGCAACCCCTTGAATGAAGAGCGCAAAAAGCGGGCGGATTGGGCCCAAGGCGCGTCGGTAAAAGCGTTTAGCGAGGGGATGGAAATTTTATATTTCCCCGGCTGTTATCTCAGCTATGACCCACGATTAAAAAAGGTCGCCAAAGCCACAGCCAGTATTCTTGAAAAGGCGGGAGTAGATTTCGGGATACTGGGCTCCCGGGAGAGCTGCTGTGGAGAGAGCATCCGCAAGACCGGAGATGAGGAATTATTCAAGCGCCTGGCCAGAGAAAACATAAAAACCTTTGTCGAAAAAGGGGTCAAGAAAATTCTTGTTTCTTCCCCGCATTGCTATCATACCTTCAAAAACGAGTACCCCGAATTTATGGTGAACTTCGAAGTGATTCATATCTCCCAATATGTGTGTGGGCTTATTGATGCGGGAAAGCTCGAACTCGCCAGGGAGTACGGCAGGAAAATAACATATCACGATCCATGTTACCTGGGTCGACATAATGAAATATATGACGAACCCCGGAAAGTTTTAAAGAGGATACCCGGCCTGGAGCTGATTGAGATGCCTGAGTCGCGGGAAAACAGCCTGTGTTGCGGCGGTGGCGGCGGCAGGATTTGGATGGAAACGCCAAAGGGTGAAAGATTCTCCGATCTCAGATTAGATCAAGCTGTGGGAGTTGGAGCCGATGTACTGGCTACCTGTTGCCCGTATTGCATCACCCATTTTGAAGAGAGCCGACTGGGCCTGGAGGATAGTGACGGCCATGAGGCTGAAAACAGTGAAGTCATAGAGATAAAAGATATTACGGAGATAATCGCAGAAGTAATTTAACCCGCGTATTTCATGAGTATTTTTTTTAAGAGGTGGTAGAAGGTGGAAAAAGAACAAATTGAGCAGCTTTGTGAAAATCTGGCAGGCAGCAATTTCGGAGATGTTATGGTTGTCGGCGGTGGGATCAGCGGCATTCAGGCATCTCTGGATCTTGCCGATTCAGGCTATAAGGTCTATCTGGTTGAGAAGTCACCTGCCATCGGCGGAAAGATGGCTCAACTCGACAAGACCTATCCCACAAACGACTGTTCCATGTGAATACTCTCACCCAAACTGGTCGAGGTCGGCCGGCACCCGAATATAGAGGTTCTTACCTATACTGAAGTCGACGTTGTCGAAGGGGAAGCGGGAGACTTCAAGGTCACCTTGAATAAAAAGCCCAGGTACATTATAGAGGACAAATGCACAGGCTGTGGTACCTGCGTAGAGTACTGTCCGGTTGAATACCCGGATCCATACAATCAAGATTTAGCGGCGAATAAAGCCATCCACATATATTTCTCTCAAGCCGTTCCTCTGGTCACCTACATCCATGAAAGCTGTCTTTACCTCAAAGAGAAGAAGTGTTCTATTTGCGAAGGCGTCTGTCAGAATGATGCCATAGATCTCCATCAAGAGACGAAGAAGATGGTCGTAAAAGTGGGGGCGATCGTTCTCTCGACCGGCTATGAGGCATTCGACCCCAAATTGAGGGGCGATTACGGTTACGGAAAGATGCAGAACGTGGTAACCAGTCTTGACTTTGAGCGGCTGTTATGTGCCACCGGGCCGCACGAAGGTGAGATATTGCGCCCTTCGGACAAGAAGCATCCCCATAAAATTGCCTGGATTCAATGCGTGGGCTCCAGGCAGGTTATTGCGGGTGGCAACAGCTATTGCTCCGGGGTATGCTGCACCTATACTCAGAAGCAGGTGATTTTGACAAAAGATCATGATGCAGAGGCAGAGTGCACCGTATTCCATAATGATATTCGATCCTATGGCAAGGATTTCGAAACATTTTACCAAAGGACCGAACAACTTCCCGGAGTTCGATTTATCAGAAGTTACGTATCCATCGGGAAAGAAGTACCGGAAAGCAAGAATGTTACCATAAGATACGATACACCCGAGGACGGAGTAAAGGAAGAAGAATTCGATATGGTGGTATTATCCGTTGGATTGAATCCCCCTGCCGATTATGAGGATCTTGCGGATAAATTCGGAATCGAGCTCAATTCACACGGATTCTGTAAAGCAGCTTCTTCCAATCCCATGGCGACCACGCGGCCGGGGATCTATGTAAGCGGGACCTTCCAGAGTCCCATGGATATCCCCGAATCGGTTTTTTCTGCCAGCGGGGCAGGCTCCCAATGTGGTGAATTCCTTGACCACCGTCGAGGGCAGTTGTCCAAAGAAAGGGTATATCCCCCGGAAAAGGATGTCTCCGAAGAAGGGGCCAAGGTGGGTGTTTTTGTCTGTCATTGTGGCGCTAACATCGGAAGAGTGGTCGATGTTCCCTCCGTAGTTGCTTATGCTTCAGCCCTGGACAACGTTGTATACGCTACAGAGCAGCTATTTTCATGTGCCACTGATTCTGCCCGGTCAATAGCGGAGACAATCCAGGAGAAGGGGCTCAATCGGGTGGTTGTCGCTGCGTGCTCCCCCAGGACCCTTGAACCCTTGTTCCGGGACACGCTTCGGGAGGCGGGAATTAATCAATATTTTTTCGAAATGGCGAACATCAGAGAACATTGCTCCTGGGTCCACTCCAAGGAAAAGGAAGATGCCACCGAAAAGGCAAAAGATATAACCCGGATGTCGGTCGCCCGGGCTTCTCTCTTGCAGCCCTTACAGGAAATTGATCTGCCGGTCAACAAAGCGGCGCTGGTGGTTGGTGGCGGCATCGCCGGCATGACCTGTGCACTGTCAATAGCCAACCAGGGACATGAGGTCTATCTGTTGGAAAAGGATGCAGAATTGGGGGGAATAGCAAGAAAAATCCATTACACATTGGAGGGCATGGATGTTCAGGCATATTTGCGGGATCTTGTGCGCAGCATTTACCAGCACCCCCTGATACACGTATATATGGAGGCGATCATCACAGAGGCTACCGGTTATGTCGGGAATTTCGTAACCAAAGTGAAGTCGGAAAGAGGGGCGACAGAGATAAAACATGGCGCAGCTGTCATCGCTATCGGGGCTGATGTATATCAACCTACCGAGTACCTTTACGGTGAGGATGACAGAGTGTTAACCAACCTTGAGTTGGAGGACCGGATCATCACTGGAGAAGAGGAACTGATAAGCGCGCGCAGCCTGGTGATGATTCAATGTGTCGGCTGCAGACAGCAAGATCGAAATTACTGCGCCCGGATATGCTGCAACCAGTCTATAAAGAACGCCCTGAAATTAAAAAAGATAAATCCTCGGATGGATATCTATATTCTCTTCAGGGATATAAGAACATACGGGTTCGCAGAGGATTATTACCGGGAAGCATCAAATAATGATGTGAAGTTCATCCGCTACGAGTCCAATGACAAGCCTCAGGTAAAAGCTGTCGAGCAACAAGGCCGGCGTGTTTTGCGAGTTGCCGTGACCGAACCGATTTTAGGCCAGAAGCTTGCTATAGATGCCGATTATCTGGCTTTGGCTGCGGCTGTTATTCCCCCTGCAAGCAACAGGGAAATTTCTCAGTTTTTCAAAGTCTCTTTGGGGCCGGATGATTTTTTCAAAGAAGCCCATGTCAAATTAAGACCTGTTGAGTTTGGTACAGAAGGCGTTTATCTTTGTGGCCTCGCTCACTATCCCAAGCATATACCGGAATCGATTAACCAGGCCTATGGAGCCGCAAGTCGGGCCCTGACCCTTCTCTCCCATGACACAGTCACCGTTTCGGGTTCTGTTTGCGAGGTGGATGAGAAGGCGTGTATGGGATGTGGGGCATGCATCTCAGCCTGCACTTATGGCGCCATAGCGTATAGAAAGACGCGGGAGGGTGCCAAGGCTGTGGTTAACCCCGTTCTCTGCAAGGGAGACGGCCTCTGCAACGCAAAGTGCCCAACCGGGGCGATTTTTCTAAAGCACTTTACCGATGCAGACCTTTTGAGCCAGATTGATGCGGCGGCCGGAAATGCGTATCCCGGGATTATGTCATAAAACCTGCTGAGGAGTTGAGACCGAATGACGAAAGGATTTCAATTTAAACCGAAAATATTGGGCTTTGTATGTCACTGGTGAGCATACGGCGCTGCTGACATGGCTGGAGTTTCCAGGCTGCAATATTCAACTGAAATCAGACTTATTCGGGTTATGTGTTCCGGGAGAGTCGATCTGGCATTTATACTCCGCGCCTTCTCAAATGGAATGGATGGGGTGTTTATTGGCGGCTGCCGGCTTGATGAATGTAATTATATTACCCATGGAAATTACGATGCACTCAACGTGGTGCTTCTCTGTAGAAAAATAATGGCGCACATCGGGCTGAACCCAGAAAGATTAAATATCGAATTTATGTCTTCCGGTGAAGGAAATCGATTTACCGCGGTTGTTGATAATTTTTCTAAAAAGATTAGAGAGTTAGGCCCAATTGGAAAAGGCGAAGAAATCAATGGGGATGAATTAAAGACCAAACTTGCAGAAGTTGGAAGCCTGATCCCCTACATTAAGATAGTTAAAAGAGAAAAGCTGGCGTCACGCCTCCAAAGCGAGGAAGAATACGAGAGCTTGTTCACCAGTGGTGAAATAGACAAATTATTCAGTGAAGTCGTCTCGTACTATATTGATCCAGCAAAGTGCCAGGCTTGCATGATTTGCCGAAAAAGATGCCCGGTCGAGGCGATTGCAGGCGCCAAAAACCAAATCCATGTCATTGACCAGGACAAATGCATAAGATGTGGGACCTGCTTTGAAGCCTGCCCCCCTCGCTTTGATGCGGTGAGTAAGATTTCCGGGAAACCTGCTCCGCCTCCCATTCCTGAAGAAGAAAGAGTTATTGTCAGAAAGAGCAAAAAAGAATGATAGAGACCCTTCATCCGTTAAAGGTTTCGTTCAAGGTTAATGGTTTTAGAGGGGCTAAATTGATTCATGCTAAAAAATTGTATCAGTTTGGAATTATTCCAGTCGACCAGGGTGTGTATTTTCTGAACTCCGACTTCTTTCAAATGGTCAATAAATTCATTAATCAGCTGCCCGCCGATACCCTTTTGCTGGTAGATGGGATCAACACCGATGGTGTCCAGGGTTGCCTCTTCCTGGAAAATACCATATTCTCCCATATAGAGTTCCCCCATTACAAAACCCACCACCGTCCCATTTTCTGCCTCTGCCACCAGGGACGCGGGTAAATAATCTTTGGATCCAAATAACTTTTCAAACTTCATTTGATAGTATTCCGGCCGGGAAGCCTCGAGTACTTTCTCGTCAATCCCGACCACAGCTTCAAAATCCTCGGCCTTCATGAGTCTAATCTTTATGGCTTCCGCGGTCATGGGACCTCCTTTCTATTCATGGCCATATTTTGGGTATAGTTGAGGCCGGCCAAATTCTGCAACCCCAAAAAATAGATTTAAAAATTACCGAATCGAACGCAAAAAAATATTCGATAAAATTAAAGTAATTTATAGAAAAAATTATATATCATATTTATTTTATAATAAATAATTTTATCTTGGCTTTGCATATTTTGTAAAATTCCAGTGCATGCAGACTGGGTCCTTTATTCCCTGCAATATAAGCCCACCGGCCCTTAAAAAGATTCATAGGTCTTTCCGATGCGGCCTGGCCAGTTTTTACAATTGACAATTACCCCAAAATGTCAGCATAATATAGGGGACCGTAGCAAAAGAAATTTATTATTTAAAGCAAATTTTAAGGAAGGCGAATATGAAAACCTGCAGATTATTTCTTGCTTTCACCCTAATTGCCATGATCATTGGCGGATGTTACGCAGCCAGGGTTTCCCCACAGCCCGAATGGGATTATAATGTCAACACCGATTTTGCCAGACTCAAGACCTATAACTGGCATCCTGTCGAGGGAACGGTAAAAATTGATAATCTGATGCTCGTGCGCATCAAGAACGCAGTGAATGCTGAGCTACTGACCAAAGGACTGGAATTATCACCCATAAACCCCGACTTTTTTATTATAATGAATGGCGGAAGATTGGTTCAGTATGATACCCGCTGGAAAGGCTATAATGAAGCATTGACCTACGAGGAGGGTCGGCTGAAACTGGCTTTTATGGATTCGCATTCAACAGACCTCATCTGGTGGGGTGAAACAAAAACGGACCTGTTTTTTGAAATGACACCCACAGAAAAAGATAAACTTGTACATGAGGTCGTCAGCCGAATTCTTAACAACTTCCCACCCAGCACCTCGCAATAATTCCAAATTTCCCGAATTCAGGTTTAAAAGCAGCGTCGTTGCCCCGGCTCTGCTTTTTTTCTTTTGTACCTTTGCATGGGTGCAATATTTGCAGTCCTTTTTTCAAGGAATGCAAATTGCATCAGATCTATTCAAGGTTTTTAATTAAATGCCGATAATTAAACGAGATGCCGCAGAGGTTTCTGGATGGGATATGGTTGTGCAGAAGCCATTCATAGTTCTTGCAAAATATACGCGGGACACCCATGGGTAAAGAAAAAGACAATAGATCATCACCGGAAAACCAGGTTCGGGGGGAAAGTTCGTCTGAAGCCGAGGTGGATTGCGCCAGGCAGAGCCTTGAACCATTAAAGGAAATTCAAGACGACGATCACCAGCAGAACGCGGAATCGATATCTGTCGCCGCATCCGGCGTGAATTCAAAAAATGAAGGCAAGGATTCGGCGAGAATGGATGAAAAGAATGGCGTTGCCGGGGACAAAGCTGCGGAATTCAGCAGATTCGCTGCACCCGGCCAAAATTTTATTGAAGCAAGAGATGCCGGGGAAAACGCCTTGAGCACCAAACCTCTCGATATCGATGAAAAACCGGCAAAAAAAGATATTATTGAACCGCCAGCGGATCCGGAAAACATCACCTCGCAATCTCTGCTCGATGAATCCGCGCATGTTGAAAAAAATGATGAAAAACAGATGAGCGGCCAAAATGAGAACACACCGAAAAGAAAAATAAACTTTTTTAAAGCGGCCTTGGCCTTGGCCCTGATCTCTTTATTATTTGGTGGTTTTTTTGTCCAGGGCAAATCAAAAAAAGGCAAAATGGTGCCCGGCAATGATGTTTCAGAAAATCTGACAGAGGCAAGATTTGCTGCGAAATCATTGCCCCAGGAGTCTGTAACCGATACCCGTGATTCAAACCGGGTCTATAAGGACAAGTTTAAAGAAGCTATAGACCTGAGAAAATCACTACTTCTAAAAAGAGAGGAAATCGACCAACTTGTAAAAATGTATCGAAAAGGAGTGGAAAATTTAGAAAACCAGGTTCTTTATGAAATGCTCAACAACGAAATAAACTCCTATGATAAGGCAAAAAAATGCAAAAGGACTGAATTGGGGCTGATGGCGATTCAAAGGCGCATGTCATATATTCAGCAATTGAACAAACCGCTACACTGGTTGGATCAAGGCAGTGAAGAGTTACTGTATCTCAAACGCAAAGCCACTTTTGATTTGCAAATGATGCAAGTTGCCAGCGGCATCGATATGGATGCACATATCGCGAACATCGATGATGCCTTGCAGAGATACTGCATCACCGCTGAAAAACTTGCTATCGACGTGGAAAATATCGAGCCGATACCACTTATAAGAATATGGACGCAATTGAATGCAAGAATACAAAACAATCCTCGATTAGCAGCTGATATTGAAACGTGGAAGATTCAGCAAGAGATTTGTTCTGGGGATTTGAGCCGGGCCCGAGAGCTTTCGACCATCAGCATCGATACGGCCAAGTGCATCCCCAACAGCAAAGGTACGGATCTATTTTTAAGTAATTTGACCGAACTCACTCCTCAAATTGCAAAGGAGTTGGGCCAGTGGCAGGGCAAGTGGATCTGTTTAAATGGAATCAACACACTTTCACCGTTGGCTGCTCAATATTTGTTCCAGTGGAAGGGTGATTTAATTTCACTAAACGGCCTATCTGAATTTCCGCCCGAACTGGCTGAAAAACTGCTGCAGTGGAAAGGCAAAAAGCTCGAACTTATGGGGTTAAAGCTCACCGAAAGCGCATCGGATAGCGTTGCCATCAGGCGCCTTGCGGCCTGGGAAAAAGCAGGGGGAAAATTGTATGTTCCCCGGCAGATCAGAAAGAAAATCAAATACAGTTAGTCCATAGACAGATTAAATGAGAAATTGGATAAAAAAAATATTGCTTTATAATTATTACCTGCTGTTCGTGCTCATATTTTTTTCTGCTGAATTATCGGACGCAAGCAATGCAAAAACACTGGAGTTACATCAGAAAATAGCCGAAATTGAGACCCTGCAAACGAGCATCAATGACAAGATCGCTTCCGCCGCCGAGAAACGCAAAGAACTCATTCTGCAAATCAACGAATTGGAGAGAGAAATACGCTACCTGATCGCCGATCAGGGTATCAGTTCCTACCAGCAAGCAGTCAAGTCTGACCGGATCAGATACGATCTAAAACTTATACTACAGCTCACCGGCTATGCCGACAAATTATACGCGCGAATCGAATACTTTCAGATCGGAAATGAAACGCTAAATTTCTATTATCAGCAAATCGAAGATGATCTGATGCTGATCAACACATTAAATGATTTAGAAATCGAACAGCTAAACAATCGGATCAGTGCGATTCTAAAAGAATATATTCCTGAAACCCAAAAACACTTAATAGCGATCGACCATACCGAATCCGGCTCTATTCAATCGCTGTGGAATAAAATTGCCGAAGACTATTCGAAGGTTTCTCAAAAATAGCAGAGCGTTCGCATGGTCAGCCATGCAGCCCGAGACTATTTTTAGCAGACCTTCAACCAGATCGCGTGAGGTGACATTTAATGCAGAAAGCCATCCTCATATTATTGTCGATTTTTCTTTCATGGCCCGTTTTTAATTCTTGCCGCGACCCGAAGGCTTCCGGGGAAGAAGAAATCGTCTTGAATTCATTAAAAAAAATTCAAGACGGCGTGGAAGCCAACATATCTTATGAGAATTTTACAAGATTATTAGAAGAAACCAAGCCGAAGCTCGATATGTTAAAGGCGGCTGAACGGAAAAATGCCTGTTTTGTATCAGCGGTAGACAGATGTTATTGTGCCTATGTGATTGCCGCAAAAGCCTGGAAATTGAAGCAAGAGGCCCAAAGCGAACAAAGGAAAGAAGATATGCAAACGACCTTTTCTTTTTCGGTATCCTTGGCATCATTGAATATTAAGAGAGCAAGCAGCTGTTACAAATGAGATTGAATCCAGCCTCGAATCATCGACGATACCGAGCTTTACTTCGAGTTGCCGGCATGATCCAAGTTATCCAAAAAGGCTCTGAACCAAGGGGGATTGGCCATCAGGATGTAGATGAGGAAAAACGCCGTTAACGGCAGAAAAAATATGAACAGATCAACCAGCACGATGCCGATCGAAAGAAAAATCCGCATGGTCATACTCATGATGCACTCTCAAAAGTTTTTTTATCAGAGCAGATGACAAAATCGCTAAGAATTCACACCAATCCCTGGTCGCTCAGCCGCGTTAACGACTGCTGGCCGATGGTTGTGATCTTGGTCAGCGCTTGGGTAAGATGATATATAGATTCGTGCACTATTTGGGAGTCAATCATTACTTGAGCTGAATTGAGATCCTTATCCACCTCAATCCACAGTTCATGGGGAGCGGCTCTTTTGCATAGATGGATTTCATGCGCTATCATTGCAATGAGGGTTCGCAGTATTTTCCGGGCCCCGTTTTTTTCTGATTCCTCAAGGCCGGTATACATTTCGGCAGCCTGGGAGGCCCAGATAATACCAGACTTTATTTTTTCACTTTGAGCAAAAGCCACGATCGCTTCTCGAATCTCCACAGCTCACCCCCGTAAGGCCATTTCAAAAATACATCTAAATGCTGTTTATAATCGATGCCATATACCCGGCGCCAAAACCATTGTCGATGTTGACAACCGCGACATTGGAACTGCAACTGTTGAGCATGGCAAAAAGAGCGGTCAGGCCGCCCAGGCTGACCCCATATCCGACGCTGGTGGGAACGGCAATTACCGGACGGCTGACCATTCCGGCGACGACGCTGGGCAAAGCACCTTCCATGCCTGCGGCAACGATCAGCACCGATGCCCGGGAAATGAGTTCTTTATGATTGAAAAGCCGGTGGATGCCGGCTACGCCCACATCAAATATCGTTTCCACCTCGTTACCCATGGCCCTGGCGGTTAAATATGCTTCTTTCGCAACAGGAATGTCGGAAGTGCCCGCAGAGACCACAACGATTTTGCCGCGTCCCCGTATTTCCGGGGCGTGAATTTCCCAGATAAGCATGCGGGCATCTGCATGATAGATAGCCTCCGGAAAATGCGAAAGAATTTTATTCGCTTTTGTCTGATCAATACGGGTGACTAAAATGACATTTTCCTGGGAGTGCATCTTTTCTATTATGGCAATAATTTGTTCCGAAGTTTTTCCCTGGCCGAAAATGACTTCAGGAAAGCCTTTGCGCAACGAGCGGTGGTGATCGATATGAGCAAAGTCGATATCTTCGTAAGCAAGGTGCTTGAGTTGCTCGGCGGCATCTTCAACCGATGTTTTTCCGGTTGATACCGAGCGCAAGATTTGTTTGAGCAAATTGATTTCCATACGTTTTATTCTTTAATATCCTGCTCGAGGATGGCTCCGGTCGTCGACTTTGACGCGGCTTTCGGCACTTTGGTCGGAGTAGCGGCTGCAGCTCCGGCCGTTAACTGGTTTAGACCTTTTTCAAGATCCCTGATCTTTTTTTGCACGTCATCCAATCGTCGTCCTATTTTGGAGATTTCATCATCAAGGAGTCGCTCATAGATTTTTCGAACCCTTAACAACTCCAGTTCTACATCTTCTTTGCTCATTTTGGCATCTGATATCGTTGAGAGTCTTGACTCCAACAGGGTCAGATTATCATTCGTCTTGGCCGCACCGGCGGATAATTCGGCCAGGGCCGCGGAGAGCGGTATTAATTCCTGCCGCAAATTTTGATCCAATGTACTGATTTCGGATGATACAGATTTCAATTCTTTTTGAATTTGAAGCACCGAATCAATGTCTTTACGGATCGGGACCATGGCGTCATCGATTTTTTTCGCAACATCGATCTGGTCTTTTTTATCCAGCTTTGAATCAGCCAGATTTTTGACCTCCTTTTCGGTGTTATCCAGCTCCTTTCCCATAATTGCTAGATTGCCGCTCAAGCTATCTGCAGCCTTTTCAAGCGCAGCAATTTTCTCTGCGCCGGCAGTTTGAATTTCCTTATCCCGGGTGGACAAGGTGTTAAACTTTTCCTCCAGTGCTCTTGAGAGTGTTTCAAGTTCTTTCGACCCCGAGTATTCGCTCTTAAGTACCCTGCCGGTAAGATCGCGATACGCAATAAATAAGATAACCCCTATCAGGCAGGGGATGAGAATGGAGATAATCGTTACGCGTTGACTTAATTTCTCAACCCGCAGGTCTTTCATCTCATCTTCAAAAATGGAATCAGAGTACTTTGAATCATCACTAAAATTAAATTCTTTGAAATCTTTATCAATCATAAGCGTCTATTCCCATTCGATCGTGCTTGGCGGTTTAGAGCTGATATCATAGACAACTCTATTTACACCCGCAACTTCATTAATAATCCGGTTGGAGATTTTCCCAAGGAATTTGTGAGGAAGTTTTGCCCAATCGGCTGTCATTGCATCTTTACTGGTCACCGCTCTTATGGCAACAATGTTCTCATAGGTTCTCATATCGCCCATTACACCGACACTTTTTATCGGCAGCAGGACGGCGAACGATTGCCACAGTTTTTGATAATATCCAGCCGTTTTGATCTCATCAAGTAAAAGCTCATCAACATTGCGCAATATGGATAAGCGCTGGCGCGTGATCTCTCCGATAATCCTGATTCCGAGACCGGGCCCCGGAAAAGGTTGGCGCCAGATCAATTCATCGGGTAATCTCAACTCCTTGCCCAGCTTGCGGACTTCATCCTTGAAAAGAAACTTTAACGGTTCTATCAGTTTTAGCTTCATTTTTTTCGGTAATCCGCCGACATTATGGTGGGACTTGATCACCGACGTGGGGCCGCCAAATGCCGATACGGATTCAATAACGTCCGGGTACAATGTCCCTTGGGCCAGGAATTCAGATCCTTTTATTTTTTTTGCTTCGGCCTCAAACACTTGCATAAAGATCCGTCCAATAATTTTGCGCTTTTTTTCAGGATCCGAAACCTTTGCCAGGGCTTTTAAGAATTTTTGGGCAGCGTTGACGAACCGTATGTTGATGTGAAGATGCTGTTTCAAAATGGTTTTCAGTTTTTGGGCTTCATTTTTTCTGAGCAGGCCGTTGTCGACAAAAATGCACGTGAGTTTTTTCCCAACGCTTTTATGGATCAGGACAGCGGTTACCGAAGAATCCACGCCCCCGCTTAATCCCAGAATAACTTTCTTGTCTCCGACAATTTTTCGAATGTTTTCGATGGATTCCCTGGCAAATGATTTCATTGTCCAGGATTTTTTGCAGCCGCAGACCTTAAAAAGAAAATTGCGCAGCATGGTTTTGCCCCTGGGGGTATGCGCAACTTCAGGATGGAACTGAAATCCATAGAGTTTTTTATGGGGGTGATAGGCGGCGGCCAACTTGGTATTGCCTGTGGAACCGGTGAGCATGAATCCTTTTGGTAATTTAAGGATCGAATCCCCATGGCTCATCCAGCATTTTGTTTTTCGCTCAAGGCCTTCAAACAACCCCTTAAAATCGCGAATGCTCAACTCGGCAAATCCATATTCTCGCTTTTTAACCCGCTTAACGGTTCCTCCAAGGGCTGCAACCATAAACTGCATGCCGTAACAAATTCCCAAAACGGGTATTCCCAAATCGAATACGGACGGATCCATTTTGGGACTGTTTTTCTCATAAATACTGCCGGGGCCGCCGGAGAGAATGATACCTTCCGGATTCAACATTTTAATTGAATCTATTGAAATATCAGGGGATTCGATCTGACAATACACATTGCATTCCCGCACGCGTCGGGCGATGAGCTGATTGTATTGCGATCCGAAATCGATGATCAATATCATGGATAAGCCTTTATATAGTTTTTCCGGCAGGTGCCGTTTTTCTTTAGACGGGATTGCGAAATCAGGCTGAATATGTTAAAGACAGCCCGAAAAGTCAACTGCAAATTGTTTTTCATTCAGATTGAAGCGCTTTTTTTCGGACAACACAAAAAAGTTGGAGATATTTGTATGTTAGAAAGTGGAGACTTGAGAAAAGGATTGAAATTTGAACTCGACGGAGAACCTTATGTGATTGTGCAATTTGAGTTCGTTAAACCTGGAAAGGGTCAGGCACTCTACAAGTGTAAGCTTAAAAATATGGTAACCGGCGTTCAATTCGAAAAGACCTTCAGATCCAACGAAAAATTCAAGGAGGCCGACCTGGAAGAACTGGAAATGGAGTACCTGTATGCCGATGGCGATCGATATTGTTTTATGAACACGTCGACTTACGAGCAGGAATTTCTAACCGAGGATCAGATCGGGGACGCAAAAGCGTTATTAAAAGAGAACACCGTGTGCAATGTGCTTATGTTTTCAGGCAAACCTATCGGAATTTCCCTGCCGATTTTCATGAATTTAAAAGTTGAGATCGCAGACCCCTGGGCGAAAGGGGACACGGCTTCCGGGGATTCCAAGCCGGCAACGCTTGAGACCGGACACGTTCTGCAAGTACCGCCCTTTATTGAAGCCGGAGAAATGATTAAGATCGATACCCGCACCGGAGAGTATGTCGAGCGGGTAAAGGAATAAATCAATTCGTAACGGTATTGCCAAATCGTTTATCGTACATCTTGCCGATACCGTATTCATCACGGCGCATAAATTTTTCCATTGAAGGTCCGATGATTTGCATTTCCGGATGACTTTTCTGAACCTGAATGGCAATTCTCATTTCTTTGGTGCAACCCGTGCTGAAAGTCGCATCCTTTCCAACCCATTCCGGTGGAACCTTCAGGCCCATGATTTGAAACGCCTGCAGAATATCATCATAGGTCTGAAAGCGCCATATATCGATTAATCCACTGGTTTGAACGATTTCCCACATGTACATCAAATCGTCTGCATCCATTCCGGGTTCATAGTGCTCTGAAGGATTAATAATATATGTTTTATCGAACTGGCTCTTGAGCGTATTGATAGAGACGGCCATTATTTTCTTGGCGGTATCAATTTTCCCCGGGATGGAGCCGATAATTCCGCTATAAAAAATAACGGTCATGCCTTTTCTTTTTGCCAGTTTCATCTTCTCGATGATCGTTCCGGCTTTTTTCTCCAAATCGGCATGTGAGAATTTAATTGATTTAGGATGCTTGGCTTTATAGGAAATCCGCACGGATCTCCGGCTGTTGCCGGTTATATTAAAGATGTCCTGGGTAAATTGGAAATGAGAATCGAATAAACGCCGCTTCTGCTGCTCTCCTCTTGAAATGATGCCGTCAACTTCTTTAAAAATTCGAGCAAAGGTGGTCGAGGTCAATGTGAGGTTTAAAATTTCGCTGGTACCATCCGATAATACGAGAACAGAAGACTGATTTCTTAACAGTTTAACCACATCGTTTTTGGCGAGGGTTTTGTCTGTGATGCGGGTAACATTGCGCAATTCACGTGCTAAAGTTTCATCGCTCTGAATATCATCGAAACACACAGTGGTGAACAGGGGCCCTTCCTTGAGCGCCAGGATGATTTTATGGCCCAGTTTGACCAGGTATCGGATGATAGCCAAATCAACAATGACCTCCCCAGATTCGTTGGACAACCATAGTATTTTTTTGCCCTGATCCGAATTCTGGGCAGCGCCGATGTCCTGAATTCCGAGAAAACTCATTAATGGCTTTACACCACTTCCCGTCATTTTTTTTGCAAAAAGCTTGAGAAAGTCCGCTTTGCGATATTTTTCGTATCGGTCTGTTTCCCATAACGAATTTTCGACGCAGATAGAAAAAAGCCTTTTGATTTCAGTATGTCTTGCCATTTCTTTAATTTCTGCCAACGTCGTCGTGCGCGAGAAAAAATGGGTGCTGTCCACATGATCCAGCGCAGTTTTAAATGCATCTGAATTCAGCGCCTGGCTTGCACGTGCGTTTCGTTTGGCTTTTTCATAAATATAGGGATCCTCAATTTGTGTTCGTTTCAGAAAAATGCTCATCAAGCGCTTCTCAACGCGCGAGGGAACCATGATTTCATCCCGGGTTTCATGCATATATTTGATCCGGATCAGGGATGCAAGATAACTGCGCTCGAGCTCGTCTTCAATTTGCATTTCGATCAATCCAAGAATTTTTTGGAGGACTTCATGATATTTTTGCTGTAAAAATTTCGACCGACTGCGATTGATAATGGATTCAAACATTGGGTCGGAGCAGGGGTAATAGCGCTCATCATCCTCGGTATACACCATGAACCGGATCTGTTCGGGGGTAGCGGCATGGTCCGGATGGGTAAAGTAATCGAGATGGTTTTCAATATAAAATGCCGTGTACCAGGCGTCCCGAACAGGATTTTCACCCAAAGGGTAGGGCAGTGACGCATCAATTGGCGCTAAAGCATTTCTTGCCAGGGATTGGGGCGATTTTTTGCTGTTTGTCATTTTGCCAGGCTTTCGTTTATTTCAGTCAAGGTATATTAACTTATGCGCTTATCCGTGAAGCACAAGTCAGGAGGATTTCATCCTGACGGTCGATCAGCGCGATTCAAAATTCGAAATCCGAAATCCGAAGCACGAAACAAATTCGAAGCACGAAATTACAAATC
>Ga0209536_100005573_pt1 | contig 19509 bp, 20 predicted proteins | sample DeeMarSeWOR28_12_FD_187461 | JGI IMG/M metagenome (GOLD analysis project Ga0209536, IMG submission 187461) | Marine sediment microbial communities from White Oak River estuary, North Carolina - WOR-2-8_12 (SPAdes) (version 2) | ecosystem: Environmental > Aquatic > Marine > Intertidal zone >...
GCTTCAGGCTATTCTATCGTTCGACGGGGGAGTTCTGGTTTACATAGTATGTAGGTACCGGACGTAGAACGTGGCTTGAAGTTCTTATCCGCCTCGGAGGGTACGCCTCGCAGGCCGGCTCGTTCACCCTGGGAGCGTTGCTGGCGTCGTTGCCGCTGGGATTCCTGGGGGCCGCGATCGTCTACGACTACAACCTCTCTCGTTTCCTCCGGGACGAGATGGCCGCCGGGACCTCTCTGGCGATGGACCTCGGCGAGGAAAAGGCCAGGCTCGTCTGCTCGGTGCTGCCGGCGCTCGCCTACGGGATGATCCTGGTCGATGTGGCGCTGGGAGAATACCCGGGGTCGACCGTGTGGGCCCTGGCGACCTCGCCGTACCTGATCTGGAAGCTGATCCGGTTCGATGGCCGCGATGCCGACGCCTGCGAGGACCTGACGCGTTCCACGGCCGCCGTCTTCGTCCTCACCGCGTTGCTCATCGCCCTCGGGTTCGGTCTGGCCGGAGTCCGCGGGTAGCCCGAGGCAAGATGGAAGGCACCGCGTCGCTTGATGCACTGTGCGAATGCCGCTGACGCTGTCGGTAACCGCAGACGAACATCCGAAGGCGGGAGGGTCGACGATGAGATACCTGTCGTTGGTTTCGGTCGGGGTGATTTCCTTCGTTCTGGGCGCCGCGCTTCCCTTGGCCTCGAAGGGTAAGGTGGACGGGACCCTCTTTCGCGGGAAGGAACCGCAGGCCGCGGCGAAAGCCCTGCTCGAGGAAGGCGAGCGAGTGGCCGGGAAAGGCTCCTGGGAGAGGATCGCCGTCGGTTCGATCTACTACCAGAGCGGCGACACGGAGAAAGGCGAGTCGATTTTCGACGCCGTTCTCGGCGGTCGGCCCGAGGCGAGCGACTACCAACGGATCGGTTGGGCCTACGCGCGTTCCGGCGACTGGGACAAGGCGAAGCCGATGTTCGAGAAAGCTCTCGAGCTCAAGCCCAGAGGCGACGACCGGATGGCAATGGTGGCCGCCTGGTACATCTTCAACGGCGAACGAGAGCGAGGCGAGGAGCTTCTGGAGCGGGCCCTCGGCTTGTCGGACGGCGACGTCTGGTTCTACACCGATGCCGCCGGGGCCTACCTCGGAGTCGAACCTCAGTGGTAGCCGCCCTAGGACGCGGCCGATTGCCGGCGACGCTTGTCGTTGGATGGAGCCCGCCCTGAAGCGGCCTGGGTCTCCGCACGAGGCGTGCGTCGGCTGACCTGGAGGAGCGGAGCCGGCTCCGGATGCAGCGGCACCGACTTGCCCCCGGCGTAGATCGGGTGGCGCCCGCGGGTGCGGAACCACTGCGCCGTGGACGCGTTGCGGTGCATCATCTCGACGATTTTCCGCCATCCGACACCGGTGTTGTAGGCGCAGAACGAGATCTCGCCCATCTGGGTGGCGTACGGAATGATGCACATCTCGGTGCGTCGGAAGTCGTAGTTGAAAAGGTCCTGAAACCACATCCCGGCCACGAGCAACACCCGCCAGGGGTGACGGCGCTTGGCCGTCAGGCCCATGGTGCCGCCCGTGTGAGCGTCGGCGACGCGGAGCATGTTCGCGAAACCGAGACCCTTCGGCGCGGCCGCGAAGTCGTAGTTTCGGACGATGGACAGCATCGCCTGGGCCACCATCCAGGGTTTCGGGCGGTGGCGATCGTTGATCCTCTGAAAATCGTCGATGACGCCGTCCATGTCCAGAACGTCGCACAGCGGCACCGTCTCCCCGCTCTTCTCGTTCACGAGCAGGATCGTTCCGATCCCGCAGTTGGGATGACACCCGCACTTGAGCCCGCCCCACTCGGATGCGGCACCGCGAAGGTGGTCGGCGAAGTCCGAGAGCGGGCCCGACGCCGACAGCGGAAACCAATCCCGTAACGGCTCGGTGAATCCCAGCTGGTTCCTGATGTCGTGGGCGAGATGCGACAGCGTGTATCTCCAGCGCTCGCGGGTGGCGACGTCCAGACTCTCGTCTCTGCCGGTGAAGGATACCGGCTGGAACGAGACGGCATTGACCTTGTCGATATTCTCCGCGGCAAAACGGACCACCGTGCCGATCTGGTCGCTGTTGATCGAGTTGACCACCGTCATGACGAGGGTGACGTCGATCCCCGCCGCGTGGAGATTCTCGATAGCCTTGCGCTTGACGTCGAACAGGTTGTCGACCGCGCGGTGTCGGTGGGACTCGTTGTCGACGCCGTCGAACTGCAGGTACGCGAATCGGAGCCCGGCCCGCTTCGCCAGCCTTGCGAATCCGGGCTCCTGTGCGAACCGGATGCCGTTCGTGGCGCACTGGATCGAGAAATACCCGAGCTCGCGAGCGTACGCCACCGCGTCGAGAAAGACCGGTGAGACCGTTGGCTCACCCCCGGAGAATTGGACGGACAGTTGACGCCGGGGCTTCACCCGGATCGCGTCGTCGAGGATCCCCTGGACCTCGTTCAGGGAAAGCTCGTGAACGTACCCGACCTGGTTGGCGTCCATGAAGCACGGGTCGCACATCATGTTGCAGCGGTTGGTCAGATCCACGGTCAGCACGGCCCCACGCCCCCAACGGATCGACGAGCTACCGTGGTCGTGAAGTCCGTCGGGCGAGATGAGGAGGTCACGTCCGGGGAACAGCCGCTCCATTCTCCGAAGAAACTCAGGGTCGATCGCGAGCAGATCCGAGAACTGCCCGTGCTTGGCGCATTCCTTCTCCATGTAGACCTTGCGGTCGCGCTCGACGATCCGGGCCCGCACCTCTCCCGGATTCTCGTTCACCAGCACCGACCAGTCCAGGTCGCCTTCGAGGATGGCGTCACGAGCCTCGATGACACAGCCGGGGCAGAGGGAGTCCGTCTCGCGAGGAATGCCGAGAGGAGGAAAGGTCCGCTCCGCCTGCTTGGGTAGAGCGGCCGGAGACCAAGCGGGACGGTAGGGTCGGTCCGGAGTGCGCCGGTTGAAGAACTGGAACCCGTGCCACACCAGGTCGGCGACGCCGGAGATTGCCCGCCCGAGGAGCTTGCGAAACAGAATCATCGCGTCACGAACCACCCGGAGGCGCCACCCGGCCGTCCGCCTGGGTCAGCGGGCGGGCACGGTCCGGGGTTCGGCGCCAAGGTCCGAACCGGGCGATCCATTCCTGGCGAGCGACCTGAAGAGCCGTTACCCCAGCGGGGACCCCCAACACGGACGCGGGCAGCAGCGCCGTGGCCGCTACGAGATTCTTGAGGCGCCGTCGGGTCACCGGGCCGGGGCTGCCGTACAGGCGCGCGTAGTACTGCCCCACGATGAGATAGACGTCTCGTACCAAGGCCCCGAAGCCGCGGGGGGCGCCTCCGATGGCGCAGGTTCCGGAGCGCAGGCACTCCAGGTACTCCGCCTTGGTGGTGGCCGGGGCAGCAGTGTAGACCGACGCGATCCCGGCGCGGGTGTGGGCATCACTGCCGCCGAGCTGCACGGCACGCTCACCGGGATTGCCTTGCAGCATCGCCTCGAGTGCCGGCACGTGACTGCGCGGGCTCGTGCCGTTGCAGACCTCGACGGCCGGGAACAGGGACAGGACTTCTCCCAGTCGCCGACTGGCCGCCCCGATCGACCGAAAGCTCTGGAACGGGTGGTTCAGGACGAACAGCAGGTCCCGCCGGCGCAGCTCGGCGATCAGCTCGTGGCAGTTGCCCCTGAGCTTCGCGAGGTCCGAGTGGAGCGCCTCGTCGACATCGAAAACGTTGATATGAAGCCAGTGCCGACTGTCGGGGAACCGAGCCTCGACCTCCTCGCCGATGATCACGCGCGGTTCGTGCTCGGGGTGTCGGGATAGGAAGTCGATGGCACCATCGATCGTGTTGTGGTCGGTGAAACAGACGAAGTCCATCCCCCTCGCTCGGGCGACGGCGAACCCGGTATCCGGAGAGAGGTAGCAATCCTGTGCGTCGATCAACCCGAGAGAACGCCACCCGGAAAACGAGGTGTGCAGATGCAGGTCGGCACGTGCCCAGCCGCTCGCCGCGCGGTTGGTGTCACGGGGGTCGGCCGGGAGGATGTCCAGGGCTCGCATGGCGGGAGTCTACACGCGCGTACCAGGCAATGGAAGAGCCGATCCCAGGGGTCTCGTTGGTGCGAGAGGGCATTTGTCGTCTGTTATAATTCGCGTCCAGGATGGAGAATGAGCGATGCGTATCTGTCGATGCGCGACCCGCGGGCCACGGACGGCGACCACGGCCTCATCGGCACGTTTCGAAGAGGGTCCGAGTTGATCATTCTCGAGGGTCGCGGGCTGAGTCGCACGTATCGCCTGGGCTCGGTTCTGGTTTCCGCGCTCGACAACGTCGACGTCAGGATCGAGCGAGGAGAGCTGCTCATCCTTCAGGGTCCGTCCGGATCGGGAAAGACGACGCTGATCAATGTGCTCGGTCTCCTGGACCGTGCCGATCGGGGTGAGGTCTTGCTGGACGGGCAACCCGTATCCGGAATGAACGAGGACGAACGCGCCGACACGCGGCGCGATCGATTCGGCTTCGTCTTCCAGAGCTTCAACTTGGTGCCCGTTCTCACTGCCCTCGAGAATGTCGAGTACCCGATGACGCTCACGTCGCTGTCTCGCACGGCGAGGCGAAAGCGGGCGCTCGAAACGCTGAACCGGGTCGGCCTGCAAGGCAAGGAGGGCGTCCGCCCCGACCTGCTTTCCGGCGGGGAGCGGCAGCGCGTGGCGCTGGCTCGGGCCGTCGTCAACCGACCCCGAATCGTCTTCGCCGACGAGCCCACCGCCAATCTCGACAGCCGCACCGCCGATGGCGTTCTCGATCTCATGGCCGAGCTTCGGGACGATCACGACGTCGCGTTCGTCGTGGCCACGCACGATCCTCGAGTGGCCTCCCGGGGCCGGCGGGTCGTGAACCTCCGCGACGGCCGTGCCTTCGGTGAGCCATGAACATCTGGTTGCTGGCGCTCCGCAACCTACTCCGGAACCGGCGGAGGAGTCTCCTCGCCGGAGCGGTCGTCATGGTGGGGTTCGCCTCCTTCGCGCTGGCGGGCGGGTTCATGGCGCAGAGCCTCGAAGGACTGAGGGACGGCACCATTCGAAGCGGGCTGGGCCACCTCCAGTTTGCCGATCCCCGTGGGTACGAGCCCGGGGCAGACACGACCTTGGAGCACGGTCTGACCGATGCCGCGGAGATCGAACGGATCCTCCGAGCGGATCCCGCTGTTCTCGAGGTCCTTCCGCGAATCGATTTCGTCGGGCTCGTCACCAGCGGCGACCGGAGCGTTCCCTTTCTCGGCACCGGGCTCGACCCCGCTCCGGAGGCGCGGTCCATGGACCTGGCGGACACGTTGGGAGCAGGTCGTTGGCTTCAGGACCGTGAAGAGCGGGGTGTGGTCCTGGGCGCCGGTCTGGCCGCCGCCCTGACGGTCGAGGTCGGAGATACCGTCACGCTGCTGGCGACCACGACCGACGGCGTGCTGAACGCCGTGGACGCGTCGGTGGTCGCGGTGGCCGCCATTCCCATCAAGGAGCTGGACGATCGCTACCTGGCAACATCCCTGGGACTTGCCGCGAACCTGCTCACTGCCGGCGATCGCGTGTCGCGCTTCGTGGTGGTGCTCCACGACGTCGGAGACGATCGCCCGGCCCTCGAGCGACTGCTGCGCGCTCTCGACGGCCACGGCTTCGAGATCACCGGCAAGACCTGGGAGGAGCTGGCGCTTTTCTACCGGCAGGTCCGGATGCTGTACATGGGGATCTTCGGGTTCATGGGCGCCGTGCTGGTCGTGGTGGTACTGCTGGCGACGGCCAACGTCATGCTGATGGCGGCCACCGAACGGACCCGGGAGATCGGAACGCTGCGCGCCCTCGGCACGCGTCCGGGGCGGATCCGGAAGATGTTCGTGGCCGAAGGCGTGCTCCTGGCGGCGGCAGCATGCGTTGCGGGGGCCCTGGCGTCCCTCGCCGTCCGGACGCTCTTGAACCACTCGGGGATCGTCCTGCCGCCTCCCCCCGGCGTGACTCACGGAGTGCCGCTGCACATCAAGCTCTACGGCGTGACCTACCTCGCCGGGGGCATGACCATGACCCTGACCATGATGCTCGCCGCCTACCTGCCGGCACGGCGCGCGTCGAGGATGTCCATCGTCGAGGCCCTGGCGCATGTCTGACCGACGAGCCATCGAGCTCCGCGGTCCCGTTGCAGGCGCCATGGTGCTGTTGCCGTTGCTGGCCTCGGCGGCAGGGGGCTCGAGCTCGGGAAGCGACGCGCTGCTGCGGGCCGCCGACGGACCTCGACACGTCCTGGAAGAAGGAGTGATCCACATTCGGGCAACCGTGCAGCACGTGGAGGAGAGCACGCGGACCGGGCTCGATGTCTACGTCCGGAGCCCTGACCGGGCGTTGTGCGTGTTTCGGGACGGCAAGCTGGAAGGACGGAAGATCCTCATGAACGGTGACCGGGTGTGGCTGCTCCTCCCCGACACCACGCACGCGATACGGGTAAGCCCGAACCAGCGGTTGTTCGGAGGCGCATCCATCGGCGACGTCGCCCGTTTGAGGTTCGCGGACGAGTTCACCGTCAGCTCCCGGTCCGACGAAGAGGCCGTCGACGGGGTCCCCTGCGATGTCGTCACGTTGTCGGGGCGGCGCCGCGCGCCCTATCGATCCGGCACGTTGTGGCTCGGCAAGGAGGACGGGCTTCCCCGTCGGGCCGTCCTGTCGCTGCCCTCCGGGAAGGCGGCCAAAGATCTGAGATTCACCGACTATGGTGAGGAGAACGGCAAGACGGTCCTGCGGCGCCTGGAGATCCACCACCTGCTCCCGTCGGAGAAGGGAATGGTCACCACACTCGAGTTCAGCGGCTACGAGCCCGGAACACTCCCCGAGAATCTCTTCGATCCCAAGCATGCTCGCGACTTTCCCTGAGAATAACGCCTCGAAGGAGCTCCGATCGTGTCGCCTCGCGCGCGAGTGGTGATCACGGGCCTCGGCGCGGTGACCTCCGCGGGCCGAGGTGTCGAGCCCTTTTGGCGAGCGTGCGTCGAAGGCCGGGGCGAGCTCCGTCCGATCTCGCGGTTCGACGCGACAGCCTACGGTTGTCCGCCGGCCGGCGAGATCCCCACGCTGGACCGAACCGGCGAGAACCCGGTGGCGGGGTACGCCCTCGAGGCTTCGCGGGAGGCGCTCGATCAGGCAGGGCTCGCCTCGAATGTCGACGCCGCGTCGATGGGGATCGTGCTGGGTACGTGCCTCGGTGAAACCGGGGTGACCTTCGAACGTCTGAGAGCCGGCGCGTCCGCCTCGAGGTCTGGAAGGCCCGACCTCGGACCCGTGGGCTTTTCCGCGCCGACACAGAAGGTGGCCGCGGCATTCGGCCTGGCCGGGCCCGCGCTGACGGTGTCCAGCGCGTGCGCCTCCGGAACTGCCGCGATGGGATTGGCGGCCGATTGCATCAGGCGGCGCGAGGCCGACGCCATGCTGGTCTGCGGCGTCGACACCTTGTCGCGGTTCGTGCTCTCCGGCTTCTGGCTGTTGAGGGCCCTCACCTCGACCGTGGTGCGACCCTTCGATCGAAGGCGAGACGGGCTGGCCCTCGGCGAGGGCGCCGGCGTCGTCTTGCTCGAGAGCCGCGACCGGGCACTGCGGAGAGGGGCAACGGCGCTGGCCGAGCTTCTCGGAAGCGGAAGCTCCGGAGACGCTCACCACATGACCGGCCCCTCCCCTACGGGTGACGGCCTGGTGCGGACCATCCGGGCGACGTTGCGAGATGCTCAGGATTCGCCGGACACGATCGACTTCATCAGCGCTCACGGGACGGGAACGCGTTACAACGATCGGATGGAAACGATCGCGATCAAGCGAGCCTTCGGAGAGCACGCCTATCGGATCCCGGTCGTCTCGATCAAGCCGGTCGTGGGACACACCCTCGGCGCAGCCGGTACGCTGGATGCGATCGTCTCGGTCAAGGTGCTCCAGGAAGGGATCGTCCCGCCCACCCTCAACCACGCCGAGCCGGATCCGGATTGCGACCTCGACTACGTGACCGATCGCGCCCGGCACCACGTCGTCCGTCGCGTGCTGTCGTGCTCCTCGGCCTTCGCCGGGAACAACAGCGCGGTTGTGATGGCCACACCGTGAGCATGATTCGGGTGAACCCGCCCGCCGAGGTGGTCTCGCGAGGCTTGATCGGCGCGCGGGTGCAGCAGCCCGGCACGCCGACGGCTCCGGGCTCGGAATCCCGGCGAATGGACCGCTACGCTGCGCTGGGCTGTCGAGCCGCGTCCATGGCGCTGGAGACGGCGGGCCGGTCACGACCGAACAAGGGAGATCCCGATTGGGGTATCGTCCTGGGCTCGGCCCTGGGGTGTTGGGCCAGCAACGCCGAGTTCCTGTTCGATCTCGACGATCGCCCCACAACGGAGCTCAGCCCGGGGCTGTTCGTGCGAACCGTGGCGAACTCCGTCAACGGAGAGATCGGTATCGCCCATGGGCTCGGGGGAGTCAACCACACGTTGGTGTCGGGGTGGAGTGCCGGAGCCGAGGCGGTGGCCGAGGCCGCCGCGCTGCTGTCGGAGGGGCGGGCAAGGTGGGTCGTGACCGGCGGGGTGGAGTCGCCCGACGACGTGCTTCGACGGGCCCATGCCGCCGCGCGAGAGGAGGACGGGCTCGAGTGGCTGCCCGAAACGATCGAGGAGGCCGCCGCGCTGTGTCTGCTCACGGCAAGGGACTCTTCGTCGCCGACGGACCGCACGCGCGTCACGGCGTACTGGCGTGGTCGCTCACCCACGGGCCGGTGGTCGCTCTCGACGATCCTGGGCCACTCGATCGGGAGCGTCGTCGTCACCAACTCGATTCCACCCGATCTGTTGAGGAACTGGCGGGAGCAAGCCGGGCCCAGGCGACTCGTCTACCTTCCCGAGGAGTTCGGGGAGCTCGGGGCCGCCGCCGCGCCGTTCGCCCTTGCCGACTCGAGGCGCTTCGTGGGAGGACCCTCCGGCGGCGACGCGATCCTCTTGGTAGCGCGGGGCATCGAGGGAAACGTCGCCGCCCTCGAAGTGGAAGCCTGAGTGAGCGTCGTCGCAGTGATCCCTGCCTATGATGCGGCCGGCACCGTGGGCGGCGTCGTTCGCGCGACGAAGTCGTTCCTCAGCCACACGATCGTCATCGACGACGGCTCGGCGGACGAAACCGGCACCGAGGCCCGCGCGTCCGGTGGGCGGGTCGTGCGCCTCGACTCCAATCGCGGCAAGGGCGTGGCCCTGCGCACCGGCTTTTCCGAGGCGCTGCGCGAGGGTGCCGAGGCCGTGATCACCCTCGACGCCGACGGCCAACACGACCCGACCGAGATCCCTCGGCTCCTGAGTCACTGGCGCCGGACGGCGGCCGGAATCGTCATCGGTTCGAGGGCGAGGTCGTACGACGCCATGACTCCGCTGCGTCGATTCGGCAACCGCTTCTCTCGTCGGGCCGTCTCGTTCTTCTCCGGTGCCGCCGTCGCGGACCCACAAAGCGGTTTTCGCCTCTACGATGCTCGCGTCCTCCGCGCTGTCCCGCTTCGCGGCGTGCGCTACGAGCTCGAGAGCGAGGTGATCGTGAAGGCGGTCCGCTGCGGATTCGCGCTCGAGAGTGTCGACATCCGGACTCCCACGGTGGATGGAACCGCGACGAGTCACTACCGCCCGTGGATCGACACGACCAGGATCTGCGTTGCGGTCGTGCTCAGCCGGTTGTGGAGACCCGTGTGTTCCTGTGGTTGACCCTCGGAGCCCATTCGTTGCTGCTCCTGCTGCTCGTGGGGTCCCCTACCCTGTCCACCGTGGTCTGGATTCTCTACGCTTCGTACCACGGCCTCGCAGCCTGGGGCGTGCTGTACCCTCGCAGCAGGATCTTCGGACCGAACCGTTCCCGGCTCTCCGGCGGCGATCGCGTGGTCGCCCTGACCTTCGATGACGGCCCCGAGCCCGAGGTGACTCCGCGCGTGCTCGACACCCTCCGGGAGCGCGGGGTGCGCGCGACGTTCTTCCTCATCGGAAAGGCGGCCCGCCGGCACCCGGAGATCGTGCGACGGATCGTGGCCGAAGGACACGCCGTCGGCAATCACTCCGACGAGCACTCCTACATGTTCTGGGCCTTTCCGCCCACCCGGCTACGCCGTGACCTTCGGGCGGCGCAGCAATCGATCGAGGCGGCGTCCGGTGAGTCGTGCCGCTGGTTTCGCGCCCCGGTGGGCCTGAAGAGCTTCTTCCTTCACCCGGCCCTGAGGCGTGAAGGGCTGGAGCTGGTCAGCTGGAGGATCCGGTTTCTGGAGCGAATCGACACGGACCCTCGTCGTTTGGCGTCGCGCCTGCGCCGCCGGGTCGGCCCGGGGGACATCCTGGTGATGCACGACGGGCACGACAGGAAGCCGGGGGGCCGACCCGAGATGCTCCGCTCGCTCCCGGTCGTCGTGGACGTACTGCAAGAGGAAGGGTACCGCTTTGTCGCCCTCGACTAGCGGTTCACGGGAGCGGCCTCGCCGACGGATCGGACGGGCGCTGGTCGAGATGCACTACCAGCTACGAACCGAGGGGGATACTCCCGCTCGAACCGCTGGTGCGGTCTTCTTCGGGGTTCTCATAGGCTGTTTGCCGCTCTACGGTGTGCATTTCATCCTGTGCTTCGGCCTCGCCAAGGTCCTCGGGCTGAGCCGTATGAAGACCTACCTGGCCGCTCACGTGAACAACCCCCTGACCGCGCCGTTCCTTCTCGCCCTGCAGTTCGGAATCGGGCATTTCCTGCTCACCGGCTCCTGGCCGAAATGGGGTGCGTCGCTCTTCGACGACCTGACCCTGGCGAAGCTGGGGCTCGAGCTGCTCGTCGGCAGCGTCGTGGTCGGGCTGGTGGCGGGTGCCGTTCTCGCGGCCGTGGCGCTGGTGATCTACCGGCGCTGGCGGAAAGCACCGGCGTGGGTCCGGCTGGCCGACGACGCCGCGCGACGGTATCTCGAGTCCGGAGTGTCCCACTGGGAATTCGTCCGTGCCAAGCTCCGGCACGATCCCATGTATCACCAGATCCTTGGCACGGGGTTTCTGCCGGATGACGGTCTCTTGCTGGATCTCGGATGCGGTCGCGGAATCGTCCTGTCGCTGTTGCTCACGGCCACCGAGCGCCACGACCGAGGAGAATGGGACCTGGACGGAAGCACGCCGCCGCGCAACCTGGCCCTCGTGGGCGTGGAGGCCCGCGAGGCCCACGCGGCGGTAGCCGAGCTCGCCACCGGAGGTTCCGCCCGTGTCACCGTCGCCGACCTGACGATCTGGACGTTGCCGCCGGCAAGGGCCATCCTGATGCTCGACGTACTGCACTACCTGTCGGCCGCCGAGCAGGAGGATCTTCTCCGGCGAGCGGCCGCAGCGCTGCAACCCGGCGGTGTTATTCTGATCCGGGAGCCGGACAGCGGTCGACGGGTGCGATTCCTGGTCACGAGACTGGGCGAGCGGATGACCTCCGTGTTGCGAGGGCACTGGCGGCAGCGCTTCCACTACCGACGCACCGAAGCCTGGCTCGCATTGCTGGAGCGCGAGGGGCTGACCGTCTCGTCCCGGCCCTCCAGTCGGGGGACGCCATTCTCGAACCTGCTGATCCGGTGCGCCAAGGCCGAGTGAACGCTGCGGCGACCTCGCCCGCGAATCGTGCGGCGCGGCGCCGGTGGTACCGACATGGGTGGAATCGCCCGGTATCGTGGGAGCTCGTCCTCCGGATCACGCCTCGCCTCCCGCGCTTCGTCCTCGTTCCCCTGCACCACGTCACCACCATGATCTGCATGGCCTGGATGACGAGCGAGCGGAGGGCGGCCCGCCGAAACCTGCGCCGCGTCACCGGAGCCACCGGCCTCGCCTTGCTCGGGACCGTGTACCGACTGTTCCACAATTTCAGTCGGTTCATCGTGGCCTACGGCGAGATGCGAGACCTCAGCCTCGAGCGCTTTCTCCACCGGCTCGTCGGCGCGGATCGAACGGAAGCCCTGTTTCGGGAAGTCCTGGCCCGAGGCGGAGGGATGGTCCTGGTGACGATGCACCTCGGACAATGGGACCTGGGGCTGAAGCTCCTGTCACGATTCGACGTTCCGGTTCACGTGGTGATGCTCAGCGAGGATCCGCAGGAGGTCACGCGATACGCCGAAGCCGCGCGAACCTGGGCCGGGCTGAAGGTGCACAGCATGGCCGACTCGTCCCTGCTGGCGATCAAGCTGATGATGGCTCTCAAACGGGGCGAGGTCGTCGCCATCCAGGGCGATCGCCCGGTGGGACCCAACGTGATGCCGATGGAGCTGTTCGGCGAGACCACGATGCTGCCGACCGGACCGGTCCAGCTGGCCCTGGCGACCGGCGCCCCGCTGGTGCCCGTGTTCGTCCTGTTCGACCGCAAAGACCGGTACCGGCTGTTGTCCTACCCACCGATGACGTTTGCGCGCGAGGGCGGGGTCGATCCCGACGCCACCGCCCAGGCCATGCGCCGGCTGATCGAGGTCATGGAGTCGGTCGTCTCGCAGTACCCCGACCAGTGGTTCAATTTCTACGATGTGTGGCCGGAGCCGACCGGGGATCCATCGGCACCCGAGCCGGCTCCCCGGGCCGGGTGAGATCGTGCCCGGGGAAGTGACCTCCTTCAGAGGGACGCCCGTGAGCGCACGGGTTCGGATCGCCGTGACGGGCCTGGGGATCGTCAGCGCGCTGGGCCGCGACCGACATCAGTTCTGGTCCCGGGCCCTCGAGGGGCGCGGCGGGATCGGGAACGTCGACCTGTTCTCCACCGCCGGTTGCAAGTCCTCTATTGCGGGACAGGTGCGCGAGGAACCCGGCTCGAAGTCCGATCGCACGGAGGGTGGCCGTGTCCACCGCGCCTCGCGCACCGACCGGTTATGCATCACGGCGGCGGCCGAAGCGGTCGAGCAGGCCGGCTTGGCACCCCCGGCAGGTTCCCGGACACTGGATCGGTTCGGGGTCTCCCTGGGAACCTCCACGGCAGGGATGCTGGAAGGAGAGCAGTGGGTCCGCGACGGAGTCGATCGGGGATTCGAACGCCAGAGAGTCTCGAGGGTTTTGCGCGTTCCCACGTCGACGCCCGGCGACGCCGTGGCGGCCGCGCTGGGAACCGGAGGCCCACGTCTTTCGAACATGACCGCCTGTGCGTCCTCGGCGCTGTCGATCGGACAGGCCGCCGACATGATTCGCTCCGGCGAGGCTCCGGGAATGATCGCGGGGGGAGGCGATGCCCTCTGCCTGATGACCTACGCCGGATTCAACGCCCTCCGGCTCGTGGATCCGAAGCCGTGCCGACCCTTCGACGCGACACGACAGGGCCTCTCTCTGGGCGAGGGAGCCGGGATGGTGGTGCTCGAGCGCTGGGACCACGCCGTCGATCGCGGGGCCGAACCCCTTGCCGAGTTTCTGGACTACGGGGCGACCTGCGACGCCCACCACATGACCGCCCCACACCCGGAAGGCCGGGGGGCATCCGCAGCCATGGCCGAAGCGCTGGCCAGGTCCGGCCTCCGCGCGGATCAGATCGGCCACGTCAACGCCCACGGGACCGGAACCGACCTCAACGACGCGACCGAGGCGGAAGCGATCCGGGCCGTCTTCGGATCCGAAGGCATCCGTCGGATTCCGATCACGGCGAGCAAATCGATGTTCGGGCATGCCCTGGGCGGCTCGGGCGGTCTCGAAGCCGTGGTGCTGGTCTTGAGTCTCATCCACCAGCTGGCGCCGCCGACGCTGGGATGGGAATCGAGCGGCGACGAGGCCCCGCCGCTCGACATCGTCGCCGGCGCACCGCGCAGGCTGTCGTGTGCCTACGGCATGTCCAACAGCTTCGGATTCGGCGGAGCCAACTGCTCCCTGATCTTCCGGACGGCATCGTGAGCCGCGCGGTCGTCACGGGTCTCGGCTGTGTCGGACCCACGGGACTCGGTGTCGACCGGCTCCCGGACGCGATGGACGCCGGTCGGCCGCTCGGCAGCGTCGAGCCGGTCGGCGCCCCCCGAGGTAGACGGCGCGAGATGAGGGTGGCCCGCATCGCGCCGTTCGATCGAGAGCCGTTCATCCCGGCGCGGAAGCTGAGGCGCATGGACGAGGTCTCGCAAGTCTGGACCGTGACCTGCATGCTGGCGCTCGCCGACGCCGGTCTCGACGACCTCCAGCCCGACAAGGCTCTCTACCGGCCCGAGGACCGCGCCACCTTCCTCGGAACGGGCTTCGGGTGCGTCGCGGCGACCTGGGAGTATCTGACCGAGCTGACGACCGACGGCGCGGCAATGGCGAATCCATTCCTGTTTTCCGAATCGGTCGCCAACGCGCCGGCCGGCCACAGCGCCATCGAGATGAACGCCCGGGGACCGAACTGCACGCTGACCTGCGCCGACGCCTCGGCGGTGGCGGCGGTGGCCGCAGGCGCGCGATCGATCCAGGACGGCCGGGCCGAGATGGCGGTGTGCGGCGGGCTCGAGCTGTTGCCGTCGCCGGCGATCGAGGCCCTTGCCGCGCTCGGCGCGCCGGGGTTCGTGGGAGAGGGAAGCGTCGCCCTGATCCTCGAGTCCCTCGAATCGGCGCGCTCGCGTGGAGCACGGATCTACGCCGAGATCGCCGGGCAGGCCTCCGCGTCCGATCCCCGTTGCGGCCCGTGGGAGTGGAGCCTCGACGCCGACCGCATGTCGCGAGTCCTCACTGGCGCCGCGAGGCGCGGCGGCGGTCGTTCCGTCCGGAAGGTCTTCTTGCACGCGGGCGGTTTTCCCCCCGCCGAAGCCGCGGAGGATCGGGCGGCGGCCGCGTCGTTCCCGGGCGTGCCCGTTGTTCGACCGGCGCGCGTCTTCGGAGGCATGGTCTCCGCCGCGTTCAGCCTGGCACTGGGAGTGCTCGACTCGTCGAGACAGGCCCCCGAGGAATCGGTGGTGGTTTCGGCCTGGGCGTGGGGAGGGGGTCTTTACTCCGTGGCGTTGAGCGGCGCCCCGGATTGAAGATCGAAGACGCGGCTCACCCCGAACCGTGATCGGGGCCGGGCCCGCGACCCTCTGCCCTCACCGTGCCGGTCTGAACGAATTCCGCCAGCGCGGCGATGCTGTAGAAGGCCCCTTGTTCGAGATGCTCGTCGCTGATCTGGATGCCGTAGGCCTGCTCCACGGCCAGCGCCAACTCGAGGACGTCGATCGAATCGAGACCCAGCGGTCCCTTGAGCAACGGGTCGTCGTCGTTGATCGAGACGGGATCGAGCTCTCGCATCCTCAGGCGCTTCACGAGGAGGTCCTTGAGATCTTGCCTCAGTTGCATGACATCCATGGTGGTCGAAATCATACCATGTCGCCTCGGGCGGTCACGACTGCGGAACGCGCTCGGCACGGTTGGTGGCGCCGCTTCTTTCCCTCCCCTCAGACGTCTCGTGCTCGGAGAGGTAGGCGCTCGACCGCATCATCCTCTGGGTGCGGAGCAGGACCCGCGTGAGGTACGGAATCTGGCTGGCGCGAACCTGCACGGCCCAGTCTCGCCACCGCTTCTTCCCACCCAGGTTGAGGATGGAGCGTCTCCACGTCTCGGCGTAAAGGTCGAAGAACCGTTGCGGACCCAGGCGGGGCTCCCACAGCGCGTGGTGCATGTCGAACTTGTACCAGGGCGGGCTTCCGAGCTGGTCTTCTTTCTCGCCGTACAGATCGGTTCCGGGCAACGGGGTCAAGATCGTGTATCCCGCTCGCTCGAAGCCGTGGGCCGCGACGAAATCCCACAGCTCCTGGAACTCGTGGTGCCCCCAGTCCGGATCCACGACGAAGTTCCCGGTGACGCCGTAACCCAGCGAGCGCGCGATCCGTGCCGCCTCGACCGTTTGCGCGAGGGTGGCGTCCTTGGTGAGGCGGTCGAGCCCCGCATCCGAAGGCGACTCGAACCCGAAGAAGATGTCGAAGTCCTGTGCGATCGGCCTCCAGGCCTCCAGCAGCTCGGGGTGGCGTTCGACGACGTCGGTACGTGTCTGGACCAGGATCCAGCGTTTCCGGACTCTACGGGCGCGAAGCTCGTGCGCGAGCGCGAGGCTTCGCTCGGCCTGGCCCCAGAACAGGTCGTCGACGATGAAGACGTGCTCGCCCACGGCCTCCATGTCCTCGACCACCCTCCCGATGGAGCGCTCCCGAAAGGTCCGCTGATAGAGACTCCAGACGGAACAGAAATTGCAGCGAAACGGACACCCGCGGGCGGTCTCGACCAGCCACACGGGCTTGAAAAGCAGGCAGTGGTACTTGTGACGGTATCGTCGGACCGGGTCGCGTGCGGGCAGCGGCACGAGGTCCAGATCGATGGACTCTTCGGTGCGTCGTGTTTCCGTCCAGCCGTCACACGTGCGAACTCGCAGGTCCGGAACGGTCTCGATGGCCCTCCTGCCCTCGACGACTTCCATCAGAGGGGTCGCCACGACCTCACCGTCGCCGAGGGAGATCGCGTCGACCTCCGGTACTTCCAGCGGCCCCGGGTAGGCCGAGGCCGCGTGCCCTCCGACGATGACGACGGCATCCGGGGACCGGCGGCGGATCTCACGAGCGAGGTCGAGCGTTCGGTCGTACTCCAGCGCGTGCATGCACGAGATCCCGTAAAGACGCGCGCGGCTCTTACGGACGGCGGCGCCGGCGTTGTCGTACCTGCCGTCCACGACCGAGACCGTGGCGCCGCTTTGCTCGAACGCGGCCGCGACGTATTCCAGACCGAGAGGCTCGACGCGGAAGAACGGCCCGAGGCCGAACCGCTCGTTGCCTGGATCGGGCCGGATGAGAAGGACCTCATTCGACGACACGATTACCCCCGATTCCCCTCATGACGCGGGCAGACCGGATTATAGCCGCTCCCTTGTTCGCCCCGTGACACCTGTGCTTAAATCCGCGCAAATGCAGGAAGAGCATCGACGAACAACGCTGGTCACCGGCGGGACGCGAGGCATCGGCCGCGCCATCGTGGAAGGGCTCGTCGCCGAAGGAAAGACGGTTGCATTCACGTGGCGCACCGACGAGGGGCTGGCCCGAGAGGTCGAGCGAGCCACCGGCCGTCGGGCCGTGGCGTTCGAGATGGATCTTCGCGACCGCTCGCGGCCTGCCTCGCTCGTGAGAGAGATCGAGAGCAGCTTGGGACCGGTCGAAGCGCTGGTGAACAGCGCGGCCATCGAGCAGTCCAAGCTGCTGGCCATGACTTCGGACGAGCTCTGGGACGAGGTGATCGACGTCAATCTCGGCGGCGCCTTCCGCATGTGCCGGGAGGTCGTCCGATCCATGACCCTCCAACGACGGGGCTCCATCGTGAACCTGTCGTCGCTCAGCGCCCGGTTCGGCGTTGCGGGGCACAGCGCCTACGCGGCATCGAAAGCCGGGCTCGTCGCCATGACCCGGTGCCTGGCTCGCGAGATGGGTCGGCGGAACATCCGGGTCAATGCGATTCTCGCGGGTTTCGTCTCCACCGACATGACCTCGACCTTGCCCGAGGAAACCGTCGCCCGGCTTCGCGCGACGGAGTGTCTCTCCGAGGGAACCGGCCCCACCGACGTTGCCGGCGCGGTGCTGTTCCTGCTTTCCGACCGAGCGGCATCGATCACCGGACAGACCCTGGTCGTGGACGCCGGCTCCAGCACGTAGGCACGGATCACCTACCTCGCCCCCGTACGGTGTACAATTCGCCGCGATACTCGGATCGGTCAAGCACGGCCCCGTTCGAAACGCGCACCGTCAGGAACGCCGGGTGGAGGAACGCCATGCGCCGCATCTTGCTCGCCATCATCCTCGCCGCTTTCGCTGCCGGCACCGTCTCCGCGGCGGACGAACCTTTCGCCATTCGCTTCGGACTTCTGGTGCTGGAGCCGACTGCGGAATCCAGGATCGCCGGGAGCCCGAGGAGCTTCGACACCCAGTCCGGCGCGGAGTTCGAGTTCGAGTGGTACTTCCTTTCGCGACTCGGGCTCCAGACCGGGATCCTCGGCTCGGCCGACGTCGAGGTCGCGGACGACGACGACCAGGTCGCGGCCCTGACCTTCTCGATGGTCGCCGTCGGCCTCAACGGGCACCCGGTCCGAACGGAGAGCATCGATTGGGGTATCGGAGCCTTCGCCGGGCGCGCGACCTACGGCGACTTCGAGTGGACCGACGGCTCGACGAGCTTCGATTACGAGCGTGACACCGCCTGGGGCGTGCAGACCTTCCTCGACATCCCGATCAAGAAAGGCGGGCGCTGGGGAATCGACGTCGGAGTCAAGTGGATCTCGACCGGCCTCGAGCTCCCCTCCGGATCCGAGATCGATTACGACCCGTTCATCGGTCGGGTCATGGGCGTCTACCGCTGGGGGCAGCCGCGCTAGCCTCGAACGGAGCATTGGATCGAGAAGCTGGATGGACCCGACGCCTCCCTCGACTCCCTATCGTTTCCTGATCGCCTGGGCGTTGGGATGGGGCGTTGCGGGAGCGCTGGTGGGCGCGGGCATCGCCTTCACCCTCGAGCGACTCGACCCGGGTCCGATCCTCGCGATGAGCATCCTGTTCGCCGAGGTCGTGGGCCTCACCGCTCTGGTCTCGGCGCGTACGATCTTCCCGCTGTTCAGTCGTCTGCCGTACGCCGTGCGGCTGATGATGCAGGTCCTGACCCTCTTCTCGGGCACGCTGTTCGGGTCGGCCGCGATCCTGTGGTTCCAGCCCCTGTTCAGCCTGGCGCGCCTGAAGACCGTCGTGGTCATCGTGCTCGTCAATGCCACCCTTGCCGTCATCGTGGGGATCGCCCTGCACACCTACGACACCATGCGGCGGCAGATCGAGGCGTCCTACCTGGCCCTGCAGCACCAGGAGGCCTTGAGACGAGAGCTGGAGATCGCCCGCGAGGTCCAGCGGGAGCTGTTGCCGCGAGCCACGCCGTCGATCGGAGGGCTCGAGCTGGCGGGGATCTGTCGCTCGGCAGTCGGGGTCGGCGGCGACTATTACGACTATCTGCCGTTCGGCGACGACCGGCTGGGCCTGGTGGTCGCCGACGTCTCGGGCAAGGGGATCCCGGCCTCGCTGCTGATGGCGGGCCTGCAGGCATCGGTTCGCAGCCTCGGCCTGACCACGCTCTCTCCGTGCGAGATCAACCGCAGGCTCAACGAGATCCTGCACGAGTCGACGTCGGCGTCGCGCTACGCCACCTTCTTCTTCGCAGTCTACGACTGCAGCACCCGCTTGCTGACCTACAGCAACGCCGGCCACCACCCTCCCCTGCTGGTCGGCGCGAAGGGAGCCACACGCCTGACCGCGGGGGGGCGTCCGGCATCGTCCCGGGATCGGCAGTAGAGACCGAAACCCCCGGCCGGGGCCGCTGCACCTGCCGGCGGGACCACGACGAAGCACCACTTCCGGGCCGGCCTCACCGAGATACGACTACCGGCTCGGACACGATGTCGGACCCGGGAGTGGACTCCCCGGAATCGAATCCCCATCCTCGGCATTACACGTGGCAGGAGCTCATGAGGCGGGTGTTCGCCGTGGACGTTCTCGAATGC
>Ga0209536_100005574_pt1 | contig 19508 bp, 16 predicted proteins | sample DeeMarSeWOR28_12_FD_187461 | JGI IMG/M metagenome (GOLD analysis project Ga0209536, IMG submission 187461) | Marine sediment microbial communities from White Oak River estuary, North Carolina - WOR-2-8_12 (SPAdes) (version 2) | ecosystem: Environmental > Aquatic > Marine > Intertidal zone >...
TGGTTGAGCAGCTGCTGCCTGGCAGCCAGGATGTCATCAACCCGGAAGACAAATTTCGGGGCATCTTTCCCGAGTCGACCTTGTCCGCCGGCGTGTAATGCCAGGGTGCAACCGCCAGTGTCCATCTCAACCCAGAATTCTTTACTAAAATCTTCTGATTTTCTCGGGTTAAACACCTTTAAGCCCAAACGATCGCGGTAGAATGATACCTGCTGATCCATATCTTCCACGTAGAGGATGATTTCCATTATTGCGCCAATCACGGTTTTACTTTCTTCCATGGCTGCCTCCGCATAAGTAACTAATAATTAGGGAGATGTCATTTCTAATATTATCGTTCAGAGCAGAGGATTAAACTATCAATCCTAATCGGCTTTACTGGGTGATCCATAATACTACAAGTACTTTTCTACGGCATCTAGGACGAAATTAGTCCCAATTATAACCGGGAAAGTTTGTCAAAAAATCAAATAAGCCAAAAACGAGCGCTGATTAACTTTCAGCGCTCGTCTCCTCTCCATTCAAAACCTTGTTTAAGATTTCCTTGCAGCCTCCAGGGCAGCTTTCATCTGCTCTAGGTGAGAATCGAAATGGAAGGGATCCTGGAGCAATCCGTATGCAAGGCGCCAGTATTCACCCTTCCGGGCTAGGAATTCCTCTGGTAGATGGGCAACTGTGAAAAGTGTTTCTGCCATGTTGCGTTTATATTCTTCAAACAAATCTTTTACTGTTGGATATGCAGTTGTTGTTGCCTGGAGGATTTCATCTACATTGCCACCGTAGTCATCTGCGAAGCGCTCATAACCGCTGACAAGTTCAGCCATATACTGGTGAAAAAATCTTTCTCCCTGGATAAAATGAGCCAGGTTCTCCTTGATGCTCCACTCTGCTGCGTCAGGTTTGAAGGACGCTTCTTCCTCGCTGACTTCACCGAGAAAATCCTCCAGCCCGTTTTCAATTTGCCTGTAAATTTTCCCAACCGCTTCCGCGAGACCTTGCGCAGTGGTTGGTATTTCTGGGATCGGCCGGCCAGAGAGCTTCATCTGAAGGGTTTGTTGTTCTCCACCTCGGAAGTATACAACTTCGACCGTGTCTCCTGCTTTGTGCGCAGTGAGTGCTTGATTCAGGGTTTCGAAATTTATTGTCGGCATTCCTCCCATCCTGACAATCACATCGTTTTCCTTGAGACCAGCTGATTCTGCACCCATTCCAGCCACGGTGCCTCCCAATCTGATCCCATCTGCAGAGGTCATACCCAGTTTTTTGGCTACTTCCTCATTAAAATCATCCACGATAATACCCAACATCGGGCGGGTAACAAAACGTAGATCCTCACCTGTTGTAACGACCGAATTTAGATTCTCTAGTGCATTGCTCCAACCTTTTTCCATCTCTGAACGGCTCTTGGTCCATTCTGGACCAGATCCAAGTTCCTGGTGGCTGACTTCCACCAACGTACCACCATGCTGGGGACTGAAAGTGACTTCCACCGTGGACTGAGCCGGATCATCTTTCCCTGACCAGGTAAATGAAACTCGTTTACCAGGCTCAGCGGTATTATATTCACCACTTGTGTAGTATCCTGATTCCCACCACAGGTAAAGCCTGCCTCCCGGACGGGGCACAACGGTGGCGACATTGCATAGCCAACCGCGCAACTCGGTGGCGTTTGTGAAAGCACGATAGGCACTCTCGGCATCCGTCTTGATAACTTGACTGAAGGATAAATTTTCTGAACTCATTACATTCTCCTTATGTTTATTAATCCATAATTATTAAATCAACTACTGGGAATTGAAATTGGTTCATTTCCGATAGTAGAGAATATCTTTTGATATCCCAAGTTGCAAAATGTTTTGCTCGTGACCAGATCTTTTAATTGGTTTAAATTTCATTGGCTTCAATTGCCTGCCAACTTAGTAATCAAGCAGCTCGGTGATCTTTCTTTCGATCTCAGCCACGCTTGGCAAGATCGAATCCATCATAGCGATGTTATATGGGATGGGTATATCCGGAGTTGCCAGGCGCATGATGGGTGCATCCAGGCTGGTAAAAGCTTCTTCTGCAATGCTGGCAGAAATCTCTGCCCCGAAGCCCATTGTCAGGGTGTCTTCGTGGACCACCAATACTTTCCCTGTGGTAAGTACACTATCCAGCACAGTTTCCTTATCCCAGGGGATGAGGGTACGTAGATCTAAAACTGTGATGCGACCAGGAAATGCCTGGCTCGCTGCGAGGCAGCGATGGACTGTCTCTCCCCAGGTAACAATGGTCAGTTCATGACCATCAAGCAGTTTAGCCGCCGTGCCAAACGGCAGGCAATATTCGCCTCCAGGATAAGGCTTGCGAGCTGGAGTGGTATCCAGCAGGGCGCGATGTTCGAGGAAGAGTGTGGGATCATCACCGCGTAATGCAGTGCGCAACAAACCAACCGCATCTTCTGCATTGCTCGGAAAGGCGATCCGCCAACCAAGCGCATGGGCATACACTGATTCACCGGAGACACTGTGCCATGGATCTCCAGAGGTCTTGCCAAATCCCACAGGGATGCGTACCACGACAGGCGCAGCGAAATTATTGGCTGTGCGCCAGCGGATGCTACCAAAATCAACAATCTGCTCGTATGCCGGGTCAGCATATTTCCTGAACTGGATTTCCGGTATGGGCATTAATCCTGCGTAGGCAAGACCCATCGAGCGACCAATAATTCCCTCTTCGGACAGGTTTGTATCGAAAACCCGATCGACACCAAAGCGGTTTTGCATGCCACGGGTGGCCCCATGGACCCCACCTTTCCTTCCCACGTCTTCTCCAAAGACCATTACACGTGGGTTAATCTCCATCTCCTCTTCGAGTGTCTGACGGACTGCATCGATTAAATTGATGCGTGTCCCGGTTGGCTGGGGTTTGTTACTGCCAAGTTTTGGTGGATGATCACCGGTTCTTAAGCCTCCCTGCAGGGCAGGGGACCCGGAGAAGAAAATATGTTTCGAAGCACTATCCTGGTCTGGGGCTGGGTAGTGGGTTGCTAGCTCGTAGCTTGCCGATACTTCTTCCGCAATAGCTGCACGAAATCCTTCCCACGAGATGCTCAGCAGTTTTCTTGATTCAAGAAATTGGCGAAGCTTTTCTACCGGGTCTCTGCGTTTTACAGCTGCTACTTCCGTCGAATCCCTATATGCCTGGTCATCGATGAAAGTATGGCCTTGAAGACGGGGTACTGTCATTCGGAGCAGGCAGGCACCTTCACCGCTGCGAACATAGGCAACTGCAGATTTGATCGCCTGCCAGGATCCTTCCGGGTCCGATCCATCACTTTCAATCACTTCCAGGTTTTGGAAAGAAACCAGGTTCGCAGCGATATTACCACCAGGTGTTTGCTGATCGGCTGGTACCGACAAGCTGTAGCTGTTGTCCTCGATGAAAAATAACAGCGGAAGGTTCTGGGTGGTGGCGATATTCAAGGCGGACCAGAAACCATTGGCAGCGGTACTGCCTTCCCCGCCATGGGCAACAGCTAAAGCTCCGTACCAATTCTTGTCCTTAAGTACACGCTGGTGATAGAGCACGGCCTGTGCCCACCCTGCAGCCGGGGTGTACTGCGCACCCACGTTTCCGGAAGCAGGTAGCACTGACAAACCTTGTAGTCCAGGCAAGTTATATACGACGCCCGTGTCCCTGCCCTGGCTGGGTGTGTTCGCCAGAGCCATATCGGCAGCAAGTGCAGTAGCAACATCCAACCCACTCGCTAACAGCAAGGGTCTGGAGCGGTAATATACCGTGGCTGCATCATGGTTATGGGTGAGTGCTTGCCCTAAAAGCACCTGTGAAAGCTCGTGACCTTTCGCGGAAAACTGGTATTTGACTATTCCTTGAGGCGCCAGGTGTTCTTCTTCGAACAAATCCAGCTCTCGAGACAGCAAAACGAAACGGGCAACATGCTCCCAATTGATGGTTAATTCACTCATTATGTTCTGGAGAGAATGAAGATTATTCTGTCAATTATACTGAATTTTATCCACTATTCTTGATCACTGCATATGATGGCTATCTACCGAATAACCCGTTGGTGATTAATAATCCCCCGAAGACTACCAGGATGATGCAGCTCAGCAGCAATAGACCTCTCACCACCCGTGGGCCCAGCTTCCGCGTTTGCGAGATCAGAAAGGCAATTCCCAGTAACCCGGTTATCATGACACCGTAGAATCCGAGCAGAAAGGCTGCGCCGAGTGCAATGGACCTGCGACCTGCTTCGAGGAGGATAGGACCACTGACCAGGGTCCAGAATAAATATGGCCCCGGTGTCAGGAAATTGGCAACCACTCCCCGTCGGAGGCTGCCTTCCTCAGGCTGCTCCTCCTCAATGTTGACTGCTGTGCCGCTCCTCCAGGAAGAGAATAAGCGCCAGGCAAGGTACAGTGCGAATACACCGCCAGCTAAGCTGACCACACGCAGGAAATATGTTGGCAGCTCATTTAAGATCAATAAACTCAGAATGATGATAGGGACATCACTGATCAATGGGGCAAAGGCGATTGGGGCAGCACGGCGAAAACCACCAGAGAGAGCCTCAGAGATCAGGTAGGTCTGGAAGGTGCCGGGCGTGATCGCAGCTGCGAAGCCTAACGCTGCTCCCTGCAAGAATAAAGCGATTAACGTGGCTTCAGTCATGGGATCGGTGTCATATTCACAGCCTGGGGCTCTGGTTTAATCAGATGAGCTGGAAATCGGGGTTGGGATGGAGAGTAAATTGTCTCTTGCTTGGACTGCCTTCTCTTCAGGACGGCTGCGGTGCCATAACCAGATCGTTTGCAGCAGCATGGCCGCAGTAAAAGAAGCCATTGCCCAAAACAGGCCAGTATATTGTCCCCTGGATACACCAATCCACAAGAACATGGAACACGCTACCAGGAAAAGCACAACAGCCTCGGTAATTGCCCGTGTCCGGCCACCATGGAGCAGCAAACCCTGGTACCAGCTCTGCAATACGGATAATCCCACTGTGGGGATGCCAATCACCAACCCGACCACAGCCATCTCTGCCAGGTCGGGTTCCAACCCGGATATGACCTGGAACCAAAGTAATGATAGTGGAGTCAATGCGACCAGCGTAACAATGATCGTCATAGATACGGTCAGGTACAAAGTAAAACGACGCAGCCGTTGTGTAGAGAGTGGCTGTTCAACCAGCGCAACGACAACTTCATTATAGGCAACACCAATGCTGCGAAACATGAAGGTGAGACCGGATAGCACCGGCCAAACCGCCAGCGAAGCTAAGGCTAATGGCATGCGGCTCAAGGCTGCGCTCCCGATGGGCTGCAAAAGCAAGGTCAGCAAGGATGTCAGGACCAATGGATAGTAAAATTTCAGAAAGAGATTCATTGAGAGCGGTGGCTGGATCGGAGACATATTTTCCACCTGGTTCTTGACCACCGGCCTTACCACGATGCCTGAATAAATCGCCTCGCTGATCACGCCAGCCGAGACGGCACAGGTGGCAACAACAATGCCCTCGATCGACCCGATCGAATAGCCAACCAGTAGAACGATCAAATCTGCACTTAATCGGACGACGGTGCCAATGCCGACCTTTTTTGAGTGGTTGTAGCGAATCAGCACTCCCTGGTTGAACCGCCTGTATGCGATCGAGGCAGTCCAGGGGGTCATGATCATCAAGCCGATCCGGCCAGGTTCGACGATCACTTGCGGGGCACCAAGCAGCCGCTCAGCCACGAAGTAGTATAGCGGGGTGAAGGCGATCAGGATATGCAATCCTGTCAAGGCAACGGCAGTAATCAACATGAAGCGCCGGATGAGCTGGTAGGAAGCCAGATCCTTGCTCAAGGCGGTAGAAGCAGCCAAGAGCATGATCACCGGTGATTCGATGATCAGCGCCAATGGGAATACAATGCCTCCATAAGCAGCCAGGTTTATGGCAGGATTTGGCAAGCGCGCAACCACCGCACTCAAAGCAGGCAGCTCGACCCCCATCAGCAACCAGCTGGCAGCCAGTGGCCACCAGGTGTTAATGATGTCTCTGTAAGATAGTTGTTTTGGGGCTTCTCCAGCAAGCATCCCTAAATTATACGTCACATATTTCGAATATTCGCTGCGATTGTATGCAAGTGTTGATATATTCTGGATAATACTGACAAAATGATTAGGAATCTCTCACTGGAATCAAATTTGTTCAAAACGATGATATGCTTATAACTTTGAAGATGGTTGATACTCATTGCTGAGGGAATTTAATGGAGACACCTTTCGAGAACCAAGAAACTGGAATTGAACAGAGTGAACCAAGCTACCTGGACTTAGCAAAACAAGGCCATGGAAGTGTGTGGCGGTACATCCTTGGTGTTTTCACAATCCTGTTCATCTGGCTGATCCTGGGTGGCTTTGCGACCGCCATCCTGCTGATCGGTTTCGGAATTTTTCAAGGGGTTCCAATTAATAATTTAATCGAGCTTGTTTTAGATCCGAGTTTGCTTGGCTATATTCCTTATTACCTGGTGGTCAATGTAGGATTTCTTTTCTTCCTATTCGGGATATGGCTCTCGGTGCGATTGATCCATGGTCGCCCGCTGCGCAGCCTGGTTACTTGGAGAAGATCCATCCGCTGGAAAAGGGTGGGTGTTGGGTTCATGGTTTGGGCGCTGCTGCTGGGTATTGGTACCCTGGTTGAGTACCTGGTTTCTCCTACTAGTTTTACCGTTACGTTTAATGCCAGCATCTTCATTCCTTTTGTACTCCTGGCAATCCTGATTACACCCCTGCAAACCACGGCCGAAGAATTGTTCTTCCGGGGTTACCTGGTCCAGGCAGGCAGCCTGATCAGCCGCAACTGGATCTTCCTCTCGATTTGGTCCGGTGTTTTGTTTGCAATGCCGCATTTCATCAATCCAGAAGTAGCGTCCAACACTTGGGCAATGATGATGGCTTACTTTGTTTTGGGTGCTTTCCTGGCCTGGATATCGCTTAAAGATGGTACTATCGAGCTGGCGATTGGTGTGCACGCGGCTAATAATCTCATGGCAGGCTTGCTGGTAACTTTCCCTGAATCTGTGCTGCCAACTCCGGCAATCCTTACCACCACTCAATTTGACCCGGTATATTCCCTGGTCACAGTGATATTCTTCTGTGCCTTGTTCTACCTATTGATCTTTGTCCGTCGAAAGTCAACAAAAAGGTTGGTCGAAACAGGAGCAAGCCTGGATTAAGCATTAAGGGGAAGCCATGATGTACCACATATTTGCGGTATCCGATGCAACCGGAACAACCTCGGAACGAGTGCTCAGAGCCGCTTTATCCCAATTTGATGCCTCCCAGATCAGCGTGACCCGCTATGGCGGTGTGCGCACAGCAGAGCAGGTAAGTGAAATCGTGCACGAAGCAGAATTAAAGCGCGGTTTCATCGTGCATACCTTCGTCCACGAAGCGCTGCGCGCAATTGTTCTTAAAGAGGGGCGTGATCATAATGTCACCACGATCGACCTCATGGGTCCATTGCTGGCGAGATTGGCGGAACTGTTATCGACTCCACCACGTTCAGAACCAGGCTTGTTTGATCCCTTTGATCCCAGTTATCTGCAGCGCATTGACGCGATTGATTTCACGGTTCGCCATGATGACGGGCAGAACATCCACGAACTCGACCAGGCGGAAATCGTGCTGTTTGGTGTCTCGCGTACCTCGAAAACTCCGCTCAGCTTCTATCTCGGTTACCGGGGTTGGAAGGTTGCCAATATCCCCGTTGTGCTCGAGATTGAACCACCCAAAGAGCTCTTCAGGCTGCCAAAGGGTCGCGTGGTGGGATTAACCATCAATCCAGACCGCCTATCAGACTTAAGGCGTGTACGTGCAGAGCGAATGGGGACATTCAGTAAGGGCTATGCGGATCTTGAACACATTCGCCAGGAATTAGATTATGCTTTTCGCTTATTTGAGAAGCGCAGGGATTGGCCCCTGGTGGATGTGACAACCAAATCAATCGAGGAAGCTGCCGCGGAGATTGTTGTCTTATTGGGCAGGTCAGCACCTTCAAGAAGGTGACAAACCTACTTGATGGTCTACCTGGATTTTCCAATTTATCGACTAAAAATATTCTGGATTGATCACCTGCTGGATTAGATAAATGCCATGATGACAGAAGCAATACTCGATGGAGATAGACAGGTTAAGGCGAAAGAATATGCCCGCCTCCGACGGCGCTTGATGCTGGTTGATCTGGGATTGGCTGCCGTTTACGCAGTCCTCTGGTTGGTGGCAGGCTGGTCGGCTGCATTGCGGGACACCCTTAACACGCTGACACATAACGAATGGTTGGTCGTGGCAGGTTTCGTAATGGTCTTTGGTGGTGTTTATTTCTTGATTGATTTACCCCTGGGCTATTATTCCGGCTATATCCTTCCCCATCGCTTTGAACTCTCAACCCAATCCTTCGGAGATTGGGTGGTTGATCAGGCTAAAGGTGTGCTTGTTGGAGGCATCCTGGGTTTGGTGGTGGTAGAGATTGTCTATTTTGTTCTCAGGATTTCCCCCGAGCTGTGGTGGTTGTGGGTTGGATTGATCCTGCTGCTTTTCAATGTCATCCTAGCCACCCTGGCACCGGTGCTGTTATTACCGCTGTTTTATAAATTTGTACCCCTGGAAGAAGAGCATACAGAGCTGGTTAAGCGGCTGATGGATCTAGCTAAACGGGCTGGTACGCGTGTGCGAGGTGTTTACAAGTTTGACATGAGCAGGCGGACGAAAGCTGCAAATGCAGCTGTGACAGGAATGGGAAATACTCGCCGGATTTTGTTGGGTGATACGCTGATCCATGAATTCTCGAACGATGAGATAGAAACAGTCATGGCACACGAGCTGGCACACCAGGTTTACCGGGATATCCCCCTTGGTATTCTGGTGGAGAGTGTGATCACACTGGGGGGATTGTTCCTGGCTTCCCTTGTACTGGATTGGGGGGTAGCGGAGCTTGGATTAAATGGTGTGTCTGATGTAGCCGCCATGCCGCTCCTGGGGTTGGTGATGGGACTGTATGGGTTAATCATCATGCCTCTCGGCAATGCATATTCACGCCAGAGGGAGCGCCGGGCGGATGAGTACGCCCTCAAGATGACGGGCAATGGACCGGCGTATGCCTCGGCATTAACCCGGCTGGCAAACCAGAACCTGGCTGAAGCGGATCCTGAGCCATGGGTGGAGTTCCTGCTTTATTCTCACCCTGCACTCAAGAAACGTATCACCATGGCGGAAAATTACCAGCCCTGACTTAGTTTACCGGGAGAAATGAAATCCCCACTCAATCAGGACATGCGTGGGGATTTTTTATGCTTCCTGTTTGAAAATCTCTATCGCTGGTTAATCTCCCAGAGGACCAATTTCCTTCTCAACCTGCTCCAATATCTCACCTGATTTCACTAAATCTTTCATCCGGTTGTGATCAGGATATAGAGGTCTATCTTCATCCAGGTGGGTGACATACTTGCGGATCACCTTGTGGGCTGCCTGTACACCTTTTCCAGGGGAGAAATCACGGAAATCCAAGGCCTGGGCGGCAGCCATGAATTCAATACCCAGGATGCCGTAGCTGTTGTCCACGATCTGGTGGTTTTTAATGGCGGTGTTCATACCCATGGAGACAAAATCCTCCTGGTCCGCAGCAGCAGGGATGGATTGGATACTGGCTGGCGCAGACAGCATCCGCTGTTCGACGATCAGGGTGTCTGCCGTGTATTGGCTAAGCATCATCCCTGAGAACATGCCGGCTCCCTTGGTCAGGAAAGCTGGCAACCCAACGCTTAAAGCGGGGTTGGTGAGGCGGTTCAACCGGCGCTCGGAGAGAACAGAAACCATGGTGATCGCTGCTCCAGCCATGTCCATCGGCAGAGATACCGGGGATCCCTGGAAATTCGCCCCGGTCAGGGTCAACTTGTATTCAGGCAGAAAGATCGGGTTGTCACCAACCCCATTCAATTCGATCTCCACCTGGCTGCGAGCGTAGTCCAGAGCATCGTGGGCGGCTCCGATCACCTGTGGTGAGGAGCGCATTGAATAGGCATCCTGCACCTTGGTCTTGATCACCCCGGTGACCAGGTCGCTGCCCTGCATGCACTGCATAATCGCCCGGGCGGTGCGTACTGCCCCAGGGAATCCGCGTACCTCATGCAGCCTTACATCATATGGTTTGAGGTTGGCCAGCAGCGCTTCCAGGCTCATTGCGCAGGCAATTTCTGCCTGTTTCAGCCAGCGCTCCATTTCATAGAGCTGCAGTGCGCTCATTGCCGTCAATAGGTTAGAGCCGTTGATCACAGCCAGCCCGTCCCTGGCTTGCAACCCTGGGACGGGGATACCCGCTTTTTGCATGGCCTTGTCCCCAGGCAGCCGTTCACCCTGGTAGAAAGCTTCCCCTTCACCCATCATTATCAGGGCGATCTGTGACATGGGAGCCAGGTCACCACAGGCTCCAACAGATCCTTTCTGGCAAACCACCGGGGTCAATCCCCTATTCAGCATTTCAACCAGGGTCTGGGTAATCTCAGGGCGGCATCCCGAGTTCCCATGCGCATGCACATTAATGCGGCCCGCGATGGCAGCGCGCACATACTCGATGGGTGTGGGATCACCGATTCCGGCCGCGTGGTTGTAAATGAGGTATCGCTGGAACTGCTCCACTTGTTCATCAGTGAGCACGACCTCTGAGAATTCTCCGATCCCGGTGTTGACACCGTACATGATCTCATGTGCTTGAATCTTTTCCTCCAGCATGGCACGGCAAACTTTGATCCTTTCCACTGCTTGTGGATGAAGTTCGACCTGTTCACCATCTCGTGCAATGCGAACCAGCTTCTCTGTGGTAAGACCTGAGCCATCTAGGACAATTGTCATCGTTGGAACCTCTTTGTGGGTAAGGTGATTGTTGTACAAAAATCTAGTACTTCATCCATTTAATTATAGTACGATTGATTTCTGGCAATCCATAAAATGCACTGGTTCCAAGGGGATGAATCGGTTTTGCGTGGATCTCATCAAGGGGTTAATTGCGTGGTTTAAAATCCTGGAATTTTCGGATTGAGAATTGGTTCTTTCTTCACTACTTAATTTGACCAGATATCACTGATAGTTTTCAAGAGATGATCTAGAATTCTGAAAAACATGACATTTATTACCAATTTGTGACTTGACAGGCAGATTGAAAATTTATTAAAATAGGAGAGAAACAAGGGACCATTCTTCATTGAAAAAAGGGGTTAGGAAATGGATGTCTGGTACGGAATCGCAAAGGGTATCGTCAGGACCTACATGGCGCTTTTCATGGACGTCAAGGTAGACGGCCAGGAAAATTTACCATCGGGTCCTAAGATCATTGTTGGAAACCATCCACATGCGACCGATGCATTTGTTTTGCCTTTCATCGTTAAAGAGAAGATCCACTTCTTCATCCAGGAAGAAACCTTTACTGTACCGATCGTTGGGAAGCTGCTGGAGCTCGCTGACCAGATACCCGTAGTGGTCGGCCAGGGGCAGGATGCGATCGCCATGGCACGCGAGAGATTAAACATGGGTCATGCTGTGGGAATTTTCCCCGAGGGACGCATGAGCGGCTCGCGAGAGGTCAAGCGGGCAGGTGCCGGCGCAACCTTGCTTGCCTTGGAAACAGGTGTTCCGCTGGTTCCAGTCGGATTTTATGTAGAACCGAAGTTTATCAAGGAGATCAAGGGTCATTTCCACGATCGTGATACCGTGGGTTGGTGGCAATTTGGCGGAGATTGCGTGGTGAAAATCGGTGAACCCTGGCAGCTGGCGGTGCAGGAGAAGACCGACCGCAGTTACCGTTATATCAGGGAGCTCTCCGACAAGCTGATGAACAACATCCAGGAATTGGTCAACCAGGCTGCGAAATCATTCAATTATTGATCATCCAGGATCATCACAGAGCTTTTTAATAATTCAGAAACTGGGGAGTGGGCTGTCCAAGAAGACAGCCCCTATTTTTTATCTTTCTCGTTGAATTTCCCCATCCATAGAATTCCGATTTATATCATGGTACAGCATACCTCTACAAAGGCACAAAAAAATAGTATTTGCATTTTGAAAAACATCATCCAAAAAGGAATTTTGTCTTGTTCGAAATCGTGGAGGATTCAAATATATAATTAATACTAATCCTATATAATAACTCATATTCCTTGTGGGAATTCCGATCAATCCGATCAAATATCAAGACGAGGAAAATTCACTTATAGGAGAAAGTAACTTATGGGCACGTTGATTGCAATTACATACGACACCGCTGACAAGGCCAATGAGGCCTTGACGAAGTTAGGTGAACTGCAGAAGATGCAGCTGGTTACCCTGGAAGATGCTGCAGTTGCAGTGAAAGACGATAAGGGTAAGGTTAAAGTCACCCAGACATTAGAGAAATTAAATACCGGCAGCGCAGCCATATTTGGGGGCTTCTGGGGCTTGCTGATCGGTTTGCTCTTCCTGGCTCCCATTTTCTGGGGCCTCTTCGGTGCTTTGATGGGAGCGCTCTTCAGCAAGGGTGCCGACCTGGGAATCGATAACAAGTTCATCAAGGATGTCGGAGATTCGCTCGATCCCGGACAGTCAGCTCTATTCATCCTGGTTGTGGAAGCCACCGCAGACAAAGTGCTGCCCGAGATGGCAAAATTTGGCGGCAAGGTTTACCAGACTTCCCTTTCTTATGAAGACGAAGCTACCCTCAAGCAGGCCTTGGAGCACGAGGATATCAGCAAGGCAGCGGAAGCATCCCTGGATGAGGACCTGAAGTAAATCAATATAATAATTGGATATTCAAAGCGCAGAGATTAATTTATCAATTTCTGCGCTTTTTTGATCCTTCTATTCACGGTTAAGGTCAACGAGAAAGGGATTTTGGTAATAATCTAATCTGGTGGGGTGCAAGATTAATCACGCAGTGGTTTTATTCCAGATTATGGGATCAAATGGAATAAGTTGATTATTCAATCAAGGAGCAACACTTCCCTCATTATTTTGAGGCTTGTATTAAACTAAAAGATGTTTCCGATAAGTAGGGAAACATCTTCGAGAGAATCTACCTGTTCTACGCCTTGGGAATGATCAACCACAGGATCAGATAGATGAGAATACCTGGCAGGCCTCCAGGGATAGCTGCGATGATAAACGCGATCCTGAACCAGATGGGATTGATGCCGAAGAATTCTCCCAGGCCTCCACATACACCCAGAAAGATACGGTTGTCCCGTGAGCGCCGTAATGGTTTTCTATTTGATTCGGTCATTTATTGCCTCCTTATTAATATCTACGTAGGATGCGATAATTAGTTGCAGGTTTTCACTTCGCCTTGACAGATATTATGGTGCCATCCCCAGCAGGGTATATCGTGCTGACCAGGCGCTCTTCGTCGGCTACCAGCTGGTTAAACTGGCGCATTAACTCCGTATTGTCGTCATCCTCTCCCAGACCAATCACTGTACCTTTGCGAAATGCATTATGGGCTGCGATGATCCCACCCAGACGCGTATTTTCGAGTGCCCAATTGAAGTATGCCGGGTAACCTGGTTTATCGGCATCAATGAAGACAAAATCGAATGGTCCTTGGCTACTGAGTTCGACCAGGGATTTGTCCGCATCACCGATAATTATTTCGACACTCTCGCCCAATCCCGCAGCATCGAAATGCTCCTGGGCGACCTGGGCATGTTTGGTTTCCTTATCCAGCGTGTATAGCTTACCACCGGGCAACAATCCACGCGCGATCCAGGTACCGCTGTAACCACCCAGGGTACCAATCTCGACAGCTTTTTGTGCACCGCAAGCGCGTACCAGGAACTGCAGGAAACGACCCTCCTCTGGTTTAATGCTGATGGATGGCAGCCCGCGTTTGGGTGAGTTTTCTCTCGCCATGGTCAGAGCGGCGTCTTCAACCGCAAATAGCGTGCAGATGTACTGGCTGACTTGATCGTCGTAGATTGTCATGGGATTTAATTACCTCGCTTATGTAATGAGTATCTCAATCTGTGAGGTGGTGATTCCTTATTGTTTCGCGCAATAGATCCATTATCTCACCGGTTTGATTCACATCATTGCACATTATCAGGGATAAATTGTAGTCTTCGCAGTAAAGGATTATGGGCAGCCTTGGGGGACAAATGGATGTGAATTTGTAGAGAGCGGGAAGAAAATAGATTCTTCATCTGCTGCCAGGAGAGTGAAATCCTGGTCCTGAGTTTGGTTTTGAACGATTGATACCTCTCGTTCCTGTCTGTTATAACCGATACCATCCACGGATAATGTGTGCCAACCGGCAGGTGTGTTGAACTGGTAAGAGCCTGTATCATCGCTGTGCGTGTACCAGGTAAAACCCCATTGCGGGTTGTGCAGCGCGATGGAAGCCCCAGGAACAGGCGCCAGGGTCTCTGATGAAACGACTATTCCGGAAAGGGTTCCCCAACCATCTTCGACGAGGCACCCGATTTTTGCCAGTGTGCCAATGCTGGCTTTCACCATCTCTGTGAAGTAATCGAAATCTTGCAGGCTCTCCAAATCATCATCTACAGAATGGTAATGGGGGTTGAAATCCTCAAAATCCTCGCTGACCAGGATTGCAGGGTAGTTATAGTTCCAGAAGCTGGCGTGATCGCTGCGGCTAGTGACCGGATTTGCCATCTCGGGCACCAAATCCAGGTTGAATTCACTGACCAGATCCTGGAAAGCGGTCGCCAGATCAACTGAACCCGGGATAGAGGAGACCGCATGCAGGTCCATTTCCTTCGGGCTCCCCGGTGTGTTCCAGGCGATCATGTCCAGGTTGATCACGCTGGATATCTCCTCACCCGAGCAGTAAGCATCCTGTGCATAATGCTGGCTGCCGATCATGCCGTATTCTTCTGCCCCGAAGTTGACAAATCGCAAAGTACATCCGAAATCGTATTGGCTCAGGATTTCAGCAGCTACCATAACGGCGGTAGTCCCACTGCCGTTGTCGTCGGCACCTGGAGCTGGACCGAGCACTGGTACGTCATCATAATGACTTGTGATCAGGTATATACGTTCGGGAAAAATTGAGCCTTCTTTTTGAGCGACGATATTACTTAATGTTTGTCCGCTGAATGGAAACTGGTGCTGGTTAACTTCTAAACCCAGATCATTGTAGAATTCGAAGAGGTAACGGGCTGCTTTTGCTGCGGGTTCTCCGCTTAACGCATGACGGGTTTCCATGGTGTAAGGCTGGCTATCGATTGACACTTCCTGAGCGCCACTGAGATCGGCCATATAGGATCGAATCTTCTCTTGACTCACCTGGTCCAACATGGATTGCACCTGTTGGTTTAAGGAGCCGTAGGAGTTCGTCGCGGCTGCCGGCGTCAGGCTGGTTGAGGTCAGGGAGCAGACGATCCCAAGCATGATGAGCAACAAGAGAACTTGAAGACGTTTAGCAGGCATCTGCTTCCTCGAACTTAGTTTTACACATCTCTGCCGCTCGCTGGACAGTCTCTTTGTGGATCTTGGCGGTATCCTTTACATCTCGTGCGTATCCCCCAGCCATAACGATCGCAACCGGTAAAGCGGTTTGATGGCAAAACTCGAAGACCAGCTGGTCGCGGGCTGCAAGACCTTCCCTGGTCAGTGCCAGACGCCCGAGGCGATCATCGTAAAATGGATCAGCACCTGCCAGGTATAAGACGAGTTCCGCGCTGAAATGGGTAAAAGCCTTGGATAGACCTTCCTCAAGGGCACCAAGGTATTCCTCGTCCTTCGTTCCATCTTCCAATTCGATATCGAGGTCGCTTTGCACCTTGTGGAAGGGAAAATTGCGTGCACCATGGATAGAAAATGTGAATACCGCTGCATCTGATTGGAAGATGGCAGCGGTTCCATCCCCCTGGTGGACATCACAATCCACGACGATCACACGTTGAATAGAATGTTCCTGCTGCAAGACCTTGATTGCTACGGCGCAATCATTAAATAAGCAGTACCCGCTGCCGAAATCGCGGTGGGCATGGTGCGTACCGCCTGCCAGGTTTGCGGAGATGCCTTGCACCAGGGCAGATCGGCAGGCCGCGATAGTACCACCGACAGAGCGCTGTGAACGCACCACAAGCTCTGGAGACCAGGGGAATCCAATGCGCCGCATCTCGCGCTTGCTGAGGGAACCATTGAAAACTTTTTGAACATATAGTGATTCATGCGCAAGGCAGATCTGTTCCATGGTAGCTGCATCTGGAACACGCAGGTCATCTTCGGGGATGACCTGCTCAGCGATGATCATCTGGCGCAGGAGCTTATATTTGTTAATGGGGAACCGGTGATCAGGCGGCAGCGGGATTGGGAAATGATCGCTGTAGAACGTTAGCAAAGGTTTACCATCTCTCCCAGCGAACGATTTCATCCAGTGGGCGCCGGCCGCCTTTTTGTGGGGGAGTGGTCAGATAGGCTTCATCAACCGGGTATCCAAATGAGATGGCTATATTAAGATGAAACTTCTCGGGGTAGCCAAGCAGCTGCCTCGCTGCATCCAGGTCATAAATGGTTGCCAGGCATGAACCGATGTTCAACTCCCAGGCAGCAAGTTGCATATAAGCTGCTGCTTGGCCTGCATCCAACATGATGCTGAAACGTTCTGCCGGGTCAGGTGTCAGGATGGCTACCCCAAGCGCTGCACCTGCTAGGTGTCCAGCATAGGTTCCGCATTCGGAGAGAGATTTCAGGGTATCTCGTTCTTTTATTGCGATGAACTGCCAGGGTTGGGTGTTCTTCGAAGATTGTGCCCTGCGGCCTGCCTTTAAAATTGCAGCCACTTCATCCTGCGAGAGTGGTTGGTCCTTGAATTGGCGCACTGCCCGTTTCATGCGAATCGCGTCAGCGACATTCATATTTCACCTTTTTATTTTGGATTTTCCACGTGGTTCTAAGATTATGCCATAACTTGATTTCACGAACTGCCTGGTTATGCTTTTGCCAAACCAAAATTTTTATAAAGGCGGTCAAAATCCATTCCTTCGGCAAAGAGCGCTTCAAATTCAGCCAGTTTGTCAGGTTGTCCCAGACGAGTTTTCCCGAATACCTTTTCGATCGCTTCGACAGTCTCCATCGTGTTATCCCGCACCAGCAGGACCGAAACACCAAAATCCTCAGCCTGTTTAATGATCAGCTGGCTGGGCTGCAGGTTACCGGTCAGGATCAAGCAGGTGGTAGAAGTTTCCAGGGCTGCTAATTGGATGTCTGTCCTGTCACCTCCGGTGATGACTGCTTTGTTCGTGTATTCCCTGAAGCGGTGCAGCGCGACGTCAGCCGTCATGGCACCCACAGTCAGTGTTTCAACCAGGGCTTCCAAATCACAATTTCTTGTGAGAACTTCAGCGTTGAGTACTTCGATCAACTCAGTAACAGTCAGGGCTGCTAAGCCGCGTTCTTCTGGTAGAGCGCCCAGGATGGGGATGCCTTGTTTTTCAAGGTATGGAATGGCCAGATTGTTTAAATAATCTGTGGCTTCACGCGGTACGCGATTGATCACAACCCCGCTTAGAAGATCCCCCAGGCGTGTTTTTGCTGATAAGGTATCATCCAGGACACGAATATCGGAGCGGTATTTCACTGTCACCAGGACGTTGCTGCTCAATTCTCGCGCAACTTCAGGCGTGGGAAGATTAACCGCATAACCCTCCCGCAGGCTTGCTCCACCTTCCAGTAGCAGCACATCTTTATCCTGTCCTGTTGACTGGACCGCATTCTTCACACGCTCCATCAGCGCATTCTCATCACCATCACTGAGGTGTTTAAATAGGAATTCTGGTGTGATCACCACGGGAGAGAGCTCCCAGGGATCGACATCCAACCCCAGGATCTCCTTGACAAAAGATGCATCCTCATCGGCAATTTTTCCGGCTACTCTCCATGGCTGCAAACTGAGCGGTTTCAGGTATCCAACTTTTAATCCATCCGCTTTCAAGCGTTTGCCTAGTGCCAGGCATATGGCTGTCTTCCCGGAATATCTCTCGAGGGATGTGATGTAGATTGATTTCACAGATTTTCTCCTTACTTGCTCAATACCAGACGCATATCGATGGCGATGGCACCCATGCCTTGGGGATATACCATCAATGGGTTTATATCCAATTCCACGATCTCAGGAAAATCCTGCACAAGTTGGCCGATGCGCAGCAACGTGTCCACAATCGCCTGCTTATCAACCGCTGGTTCACCTCGTACACCATCGAGCAGAGCGCGGGCGCGAATCTCTGAAAGCATATTCTCTGCTGACTGGACAGAAAAGGGAGCAACGCGGAAGGTGACATCCTTTAGGGTTTCGACATAAATTCCACCGAGACCGAAGGTTACCAGTGGTCCAAATTGGGGGTCGCGGTTCATACCAACCAGCACCTCCAGCCCGCCAGAAGGCACCATCTGCTGCACCAGGCAGCCCCACAGGTGAGCCTGGGGCAGATAACGCTGGGCGCGGTATACCATCAGCTCAAACGCATCCCGAACCTCTTCAGCATTTCTGAGACCAACTTTTACCCCCCCGACATCCGTCTTGTGCAGGATATCCGGTGAGGCGATTTTAAGCACGACCGGGTAGCCGATCTTGTTTGCGGTTTCGACTGCCTGATCCGGGTCAGCTGCCAGCTCGGAAACCGGTATTTTCATGCCGTAGGCGGTGAGAATTTGCCGTGCTTCAGAATCCCCGATAGCCAGCCTGCCCTCCCCCCGGACAGCGTCGAAAACCCGGCGGGTGGTTTCCTGGTCGACATCAAATTCTACATATTCAGGCGCCGGGCGAGATTGTATCTGGCGGTAATCCGACATGGCTTTGAAGGCCTGTGCGGCGCGTTCTGGGAATGGGTAGTTCGGAATTCCAAATTTCTCCAAGCGATCGACGCCAGGTTTAACTTTAGCCTCGCCCATGAAGCAGGTAATAACAGGCTTGTCGATCGACTGTGCCACTTTTCCTATCGCATCGGCTGTTGCTCTAATTTCTGTCATGGCCTGCGGGGTAAGTACAACCATGAGACCGTCCACGTTTGGATCCGCACTGACGGTTTCCAGCGCCAGCTGGTAGCGATCCGCCCTCGCATCTCCAAGTACATCCACCGGGTTTGCTGCGCTAGCAGCATCTGGCAGGTGCTCTCCAAGAATAGAGATGGTCTCGTTCTCAAATCTTGCCAGGGATAAACCAGAGCGCTCAAGTGAATCCGTTGCCAGTATTCCAGGACCGCCGGCATTGGTGATGATCGCAATCCGATCCCCTTTCAACATCGGTTGGTAGCCCAGGGCTAATGCGATATCAAACAGGGATTGCATGGAATCCGCGCGCAGAACACCTGCCTGGCGAAAAGCGGCATGATATGCCTGCTCCGATCCTGCCAGTGAACCTGTATGTGAAGAAACTGCCCGCGACCCAGATTGGGTGACGCCGGATTTGATCGCCACGACGGGTGTCCTGGCGGTGACTTCACGGGCAGTCTTGATAAATTCTTGCCCGTTGGTCA
>Ga0209536_100005575_pt1 | contig 19506 bp, 13 predicted proteins | sample DeeMarSeWOR28_12_FD_187461 | JGI IMG/M metagenome (GOLD analysis project Ga0209536, IMG submission 187461) | Marine sediment microbial communities from White Oak River estuary, North Carolina - WOR-2-8_12 (SPAdes) (version 2) | ecosystem: Environmental > Aquatic > Marine > Intertidal zone >...
ACTCGCTGCAGGCCCAGACTTTGCAAATACTGGCAACGACGTCCGGCGGCGCAGCTTCCAGCCAGGGCAAGGATACGGATTCTTGCCACAACCTTTCGAGTTGATGTGCCACCGGCGGGCGCATCGCCTCCGGCACTGACTGCAAATGAGATTCGAGTTTATTTTGAATATTCAATGGATTGCTTTCCATGTTCAGGCATTGCCAGGAAACAATTGTAGCTATTTTGCCTGATTCGGCACAGAACTGCAGTTAAAGAATCCGCCCGTCAGTCCGATTTCATTAGGAGCATTCGCACACATTGTTTTATCAGATCAGATACTTAACCGGGGCGTGTTGTTTATGGAAATGAGTGATTATCTCAAGCTAATGGTGAAATACGAAGCATCGGATTTATTTTTCACCACCGGTGCTCCTGTGAGCGCCAAAGTCCAAGGGATTATCAAACCTCTGGAGAAAAGCACTCTTCCCGCCGGCCGAGTCAGAGAACTGGCGTATGGCCTGATGAATGAGGAGCAAATCGCGCAATTCGAAGAGAAACCGGAAATGAATCTGGCCCACTCGCAAACCGGTGTTGGGCGTTTCCGGGTGAATATTTTCCAGCAGCGCAACCAGACCGCTATGGTCATCCGCCATATCCGCACCGACATTCCCAGCTCGGAGTCCCTGGGTCTGCCACCTATTTTGAAAAAAATCATCATGCAAAAGCGTGGCTTGATTTTGTTTGTGGGTGGTACCGGTTCGGGTAAATCCACTTCGTTGGCCTCACTGATCAATTACCGCAACGAGAACTCCACCGGTCATATCATCACCATTGAAGACCCTATTGAATTTATCCATCCGCATAAAAAATCCATCGTCAACCAACGGGAAGTGGGCGTGGACACGGATTCTTATGAAGATGCGTTGAAAAACACCTTACGCCAGGCGCCGGATGTGATCCTAATCGGTGAGGTGCGCGACCGGGATACCATGGAACACGCTATTGCGTTTGCCGAAACCGGCCACTTGGCGATTTCCACCTTGCACGCCAACAACGCCAACCAGGCATTGGACCGGATCATCAACTTTTTCCCGGAAGAACGCCGCAACCAGTTACTCATGGACTTATCCCTGAACTTACGCGCGTTCGTATCGCAACGCCTAATCCCCACCGTGGACGGCAAACGCTGCCTGGCAGTGGAAATCCTGTTAGGTACTCCGCTCGTTTGTGATTTGATTCTTAAAGGGCAAATTCACAAAATCAAAGAAGTCATGGATAAATCCACCAATATCGGTATGCAAACTTTCGACGGCGCGCTGTTCGAACTGTACAAAGCCGGCAAGATCTCCCTGGAAGAAGCTTTGCGTAATGCCGACTCGCAAAATAACTTGCGGCTCAAAATCAGCTTATCGGAAGGCCGCCCTGGTGGTGACAGCACCAGCTTATCACTGGCTCACGAAGAAGAGCCGGCAAACCAAGGCGCCATGGGTGCCCTGTCTTTAAATCCAAGATAGTGCCGCAATGAATTTGCCCGGCAGTTAAGAATCCAACTCTCACCGCCATGGAGCCGGGGCCTTACACGATTCAAGACGACTTAGTACTCAAACTGAGTAGCGATGGCAAATTTCTCCAAGCGGAGTTCCCTCCTGCACTTTCCCGACGCAACATTAATTTAAACTGGCTCCAGCAACAGCTCAGCCAACATGGCCTGGACCGCTTCAGGCTCAATAGCGATGCCATTGGCAACTTCATCCGCGAATATAATGACGGCGTAAGTGCCTCCACCGTAAACATTGGCGAAAAAGTCGACGGCGAATATCAGATCAAACTGGCGGACGATTTAATGGCCGCTTATTTACATGTCAGCCCGGCTCAAGGCGGTCAGCCCATCACTAAAGCCATGCTTATGGAAACCATCGAAACCCTAGGCATCACCACGGGATTGCTAGATAACGAAATCGAATTGGCATTACAAACCGGCCACGCAAATAATGTGCTAATTGCCCAGGGCGAAGAGCCGCAACACGGACAAGACGGCTATTTCGAGAACTTAATTCCCGATGCCAAAGACCGCCGTCCACGAATCGACTCAGACGGGATTGCCCACTATCATGACATTGGTGAATTGATAACGGTCAAACCCGGGGATGCACTGATGCGCCGCATTCCGGCCACAATGGGAAAACCAGGAATTAACATCAAAGGCGAGACAGTGTCACCCAATCCAGGCCATGAGGCGATGTTTGCCCCCAATCTCAGCGGCACCGAAATATCGCCCGAAGATGCCGACCTTTTGTTGGCCGCCATCAACGGCCAACCTATCGTGGTGGACAACGGCGCCATCGTCGAAAAAACGCTGGTAGTGGACAAGGTGGATTTGACCACGGGTAACATAAAGTTTGACGGCTCGGTGATCGTCAAAGGTGATGTCACCACCGGCTTGACCATCAACGCCACGGGTGATGTGCACATTGATGGCATGGTAGAAGAAGCCTGCCGCATCGAAGCTGCGGGAGATATCGACATCCAGCAAGGGGTGATCGGACGCGGATCGATAAAAGAAGATAACGGCCAACCAGGAAAAGGCATTGTGTATTTATGTTGCCGAGGATCACTGACTGCGAAGTTTATCGAAAACTGTATTGCGCTTGCAGGCAAAAACATTGCCGTCACCGAGCTGATTGCCCATAGTGACGTCACGTCCCAAGGTGAAATTATCGTTGGTCAACAAAATTCGCGCCGCGGCCAAATTATGGGTGGTGTTAGTCGCGCCGACCGACTGGTGAAAGCTCAAACCATTGGCACACAAGGCGGTAACCACACCAAAGTGGAAGTGGGTTCCATAGAAAAATATGAGAAAAAGCTCAACCAACTAGAACAACGGCTAAAAACCAAATATGCCGAACGCGCCAATATCGAGAAAGTATTCAGCAAAGCATTTAAGGCAAACAAATCCCGATACGACTCCCTGCCACCGTTTTTAAACAAGTTGCAGCAAACGCTAAACCGGCTGGCCGCGGAAATTAACACTATGAACCGTGAGAAGGCGTATTATGCGGAGTATATGGAAAAGCTGCGATCCGCCAGAATTGAAGTCAACAAACAAATTTTAAATGGCGTCGAATTCCTGATTTGCGGTACAGCACGAAAATTCAACCTGGAACATGCGGGTGGAACGTTCACTTTTAATGGCAAAGATAACAAAGTCGAATTCCATCCCTGAAATTCCCTTACCGTTCATGCAAATCGAGTAGCTCTCGTAAAATAAAAAAACGTAAAACCACGAAGGCACGAAGAGCACGAAGGTTTAAAAAATTTTTATATCTTTCCTTCGTGTCTTCGTGGTTAATTTATTTTTTTCTAAAACAGTTGTTCCGGAATTTCTTCGCTGGGTGCCCCACCGGAGGAACCGGTAAGATCCACATTGACACTTTCCTCCACCATGCGCTGGGGAGCGTGCTCCTCTCTAAAGGTTTCGAAGATAGCGTTGGGGCTGCCGGCATTGGCCAACAAACCGGTTTCCGGATCGATGCGCACAGTCACCAATCCCGGTGGACGTTTAATGGGTTGTTCCGGCAAACCTTTTAAAGCTTCGCGCATATAATAAATCCACATAGGCAGCGCGGCCCGACCACCGGTCTCCGCCTCGCCCAAAGTCTTGGGATTGTCGAAACCCACCCAGGCGGTGGTAACCACATCGGGACTGAAGCCGGAAAACCACGCGTCGCGTTGATCATTAGTGGTACCGGTCTTACCCGCGATGTCGTTGCGGCCCAGTTGCTTGGCCCGGCGACCGGTACCGCGTTGTATGATATCCCGCATGATGCTGTTCATAATGTAAACGTTCTGCGGCGATACAATGCGAGGTGCGGTGCGCATGGGTTGTGGCTCTAACAATGCTTGGGTTGGATTTTCCACCTGGAGGTCACCCTCTTCCCCGGGTGTCACTTCAACCAACTCATCCTGAGCAACGACATCGACGGCCGTACCGTTTTGTTGCTCCAACGGCGATTCCAAACTGGCACTCATTAATGGCTCGCCCATGGCCATCTGGCTATTCATTTCTGCCGGATCGCAATCCTCACATACGCGTGCGGGATTGGCTTTGAACAACACTTCCCCCGCGTCGCTTTCGATACGCACGATATAATAAGGATCCACTTTATACCCCCCATTAGCGAACACCGCATAACCGGTGACCAGCTCCATGGGTGTAATAGCCGCGCTGCCCAGGGCCAAAGACAAATCTCGTGGCAGTTTCTCTGGGTTGAAGCCAAACTGAGTCGCGTAGTCAATGGCGTAAGATATTCCGATGGCGCGCAGCAAGCGGATGGATACTAGATTGCGCGAATTCACTAGTGCTTCACGCAAACGCGTTGGTCCAAACACTTTGCCGCTGTAGTTTTCCGGCCGCCAAGTGCTTTCCAGACCGGCATCTTCAAATACCACCGGTGCATCATTGATGACGCTGGCGGCGGTATAACCTCTTTCCAGTGCAGCGGAATAAGTAAATGGCTTAAAATTCGATCCCGGCTGACGTTCCGCTTGAATCACCCGGTTAAAATTACTTTTTGAAAAGTCAAAACCACCAACCAAAGCCAAAAGTGCGCCGTCGTGGGGTGACAACGACACCAACGCGCCTTCTACGTTGGGTAGCTGGGAAAGTTGCCACTGATCCTTGGATTTCTGAACGACGCGCACCACATCGCCCGCTTGTAGTATTTCGGTGGCCAGGTTAGGCGCTCCACCCGGCGATAAACCATCCCCGCGCCATGGCCGCGCCCACTCCAGGGCTTTCCAATCCAAGGTGATGCGGCCGTAAACCGGCTGATACACCGTCGCTTCTTTCTCTTTAACATCGATCACCAGCGCCGGCCATAAACCGTTGGATTCGCGGAAATCCGCTAATAATCCCCGCCAGTCCTCTTCTACACTGGCTTCGTTGATTTCCACCTTAGCTTCGGGCCCGCGGAAACCGTGACGCTCATCGTATTCCAACAATGCCAAGCGCAGTGCTTGATTGGCGGCAGTCTGCAACCGTGAATCCACACTGGTGTAGACACGATAGCCTTTGGTATAGGCATCGTTTCCATATTGAGCAATCATCTCCGCCCTGACCATCTCGGCCAAATACGGCGCGGATACTTCTTCGGTCAGGCTGTGCAAGGCCGAATCGTCCACGGTGTTGAGCGCTTCTTGATGTTCGTCATAGCTGAGAAAACCGAGACTGTACATGCGGTTTAAAACATAATTACGTCGCAACAAGGCGCGTTTGGGGTTGACAATGGGATTGTAGGCTGATGGCGCCTTCGGCAAACCGGCAATCATGGCCGCTTGCGCGGGTGTCAATTCCTCAGCGGGTTTACCGTAGTAAACTTGCGATGCCGCGCCAAATCCATAAGAGCGGTTACCCAAATAGATTTTGTTGATGTATAGCTCCAGAATTTCCTCTTTACTCAATTCCCGTTCGATCTTTAACGCCAATAAAATCTCATTCAATTTTCGCAAATAGGTTTTTTCCCGGCTTAAGAAAAAGTTTCGTGCCACCTGCATAGTGATGGTGCTGCCGCCTTGACCTTTTTCCCCGGTTTTCAGCAAATAGAACACCGCCCGGAACAATCCTTTGTAATCCACACCAGGATGTTCAAAAAACCGGTCGTCTTCCGCCGCCAACACCGCATTAATCAATAACTGCGGGGTTTCTTCTATATCCATGGGAGAACGTTTCTTTTCACCGAACTCGGCAATCAGTTTGTCGTCCCGGGAGTAAATACGCAGCGGTACCTGAAACTGCACATCTTTTAAACTTTCGATAGAAGGGAGTTTGGGGACAATGATTAAATAGATTCCTGAAGCCACCACCGCAATGGTCAATAAACCACCGGTAGCTAAAGTAAGTAAGACACGCCAATTAAAAAATCGAGACACTGTTTCCACCAAAATTTGTGACCTAGTTAATAAATGATAATATCGTCAATATCGACAATTCATAAAACTTCCAATAACATCAAACTTATAGCATGTGTTTTTGAAACTTTTTTTGATCTATAGTTTAAGTTTGCTGAAGGGCGTACCGATAATACGCTGTAACTTTCATAAAGCAGTAATTCAATACGCAGTATTTTTGCCAATTCAATAAGGAATCTGAATGTGGGTATAGCGCGACTAATTGCACCGAAAAAATCGTCCCTGATTGGTTTGGACGTCAGTTCAACGTCAGTCAAGCTGCTAGAACTAAGCCAACAAAGTGATGGCTACCGGGTAGAAGCCTACGCCGCCGAGCCTTTACCACCCAATTCTGTGGTTGAAAAGAATATCACAGATGTAGAGGCCATTGGAGAGGCTATTCAGCGTGCGGTGAAACGCTCAGGCAGCCGGGCGAAATTCGCGGCTGTAGCGGTGGCTGGTTCTTCCGTGATCACCAAAGTCATCACAATGCCATCTAATTTATCAGATGAGGAACTGGAAAGCCAAATTCAATTGGAGGCCGACCAATACATCCCCTATTCGCTGGAAGAAGTGAATATGGATTTCGAGGTTTTGGGTCAAAACGACAAAAATCCGGACATGGTGGACGTACTTTTGGCGGCCTCACGCAGCGAAAACGTCGATTCGAGAGTCGCCGCCGTGGAACTGGGTGGACTAACCGCCAAAGTCGTGGACATCGAGGCTTACACTTTGGAGAACGCGTTTCCTTTGATCGCTTCCCAAATTCCAGGTGGTGCCCACGATACCACCGTCGCCATTGTCGATATTGGCGCCACCATGACCACGCTCAGCGTGTTGCATGACTCCAAAATAATTTACACGCGCGATCAAGTATTCGGTGGCAAACAATTGACCGAAGAAATTCAGCGCCGCTATGGCTTGTCCTACGAAGAAGCCGGCATGGCGAAACGCCAGGGCGGTTTACCGGATAATTACGTGCCTGAAGTGTTAGAACCTTTTAAAGACGCGATGGCGCAGCAAGTTAGCCGCTCACTTCAATTTTTCTTTTCGTCCAGCCACCACAATACGGTTGATCACATCGTATTGGCCGGAGGCACTGCCTCGATCCCAGGGGTGGATGAATTGATCGAACAACGTGTAGGATCCAGCACCTCGATTGCCAATCCCTTTACTCATATGTCATTGGCATCCCGCGTGAAAGCCCAAGCACTGGCCAATGATGCCCCGGCGTTGATGATCGCTTGTGGACTTGCCTTAAGGAGTTTTGACTAATGCCACATATTAACCTATTACCTTGGCGGGAAGCCGCACGGCAGGAACGGCAAAGACAATTTGCGGTGGTCGCCGTTGGCGCGGGCATTCTGGCAGCGCTGGTGGTCGTGTTCATCCATTTGCAATTTTCCGGAATGATTGAAACGCAAAAAGGACGCAATCAGTTTTTGGAAAATCAAATTAAAGAAGTGGATAAACAAATCGCCGAAATTAAAACCCTGAAAGAAGATAAAAAAGCCTTGCTGGCGCGCATGGAGGTCATTCAAAAACTGCAACGCGCCCGGCCTGAAGTAGTGCATTTATTTGAGGAAATCTCAAAAGCCACTCCTAAAGGTGTGTATCTGTTAAATACCGCTCGAAGTGGTAAAAAGCTCAACATTGAGGGTGTGGCCGATTCCAATGACAGTGTGTCCGCTTTCATGCGGCAGCTTAATGCCTCACCCTGGCTGAACAATCCTCGCCTCACAGTGATTGAATCCAACAAGAGCGGGTATAAAGACGCCAGTTGGTTCAAGTTGGACGTCGATCAAGTGGACTACGTTGAGCCTGAACAACAGCAGCAAGCACAATCTACTAAAGGGAAGCCGTCGTGAACTTATCTGAATTAAACAATCTTGATTTTAACAACATCGGCAGCTGGCCCGTGGCGGCCAAGGCCGTCGCTATTGCCGTCGTTTGCGCCGCCGTGTTGTTTGCCGGTTATTGGTTCGACACCCAGGAACAAATGCAAATGCTGGAGCAAACCCAAGCCAAAGAACTGGAACTCAAACAAACCTTCGAAAAGAAACAAGCCGACGCCGCCAACTTGGAAGCGTACAAAGAACAAATGAAGGAAATGGAAAAACGCTTTGGCGCATTGTTATTGAAGTTACCCAGCAAAACAGAAATCGCCGAGCTTTTGGTGGACGTATCCCGGGTGGGATTGGATGCCGGTTTGGAATTCGAATTGTTTAAACCGGGTAACGAAGTACCGCGGGACTTTTATGCCGAATTCCCGATTAACCTGCGGGTAAGAGGCTCTTACCACGAACTGGGCAACTTTGTCAGTGGTGTGGCTGCTTTGCCGCGGATTGTTACTATTCATGACTTGAGCATGAAAAAAGGCAATGAAGGCGAGCTTGTCATGACCGCCACCGCCAACACTTACCGATATTTGGATAAATCTGAAACCAATGCTAAGGCTGCCGGTAAGAAACGCTAATACTCGCCTAAACAGAACTGACATCCGGATAGTGTGCTAGGTACGTTTTCTGCAAGTGGAATAAATACTATGGTAATTACTCGTACAAAAATTTTCATCGTCTTGATCTGCATGGGATTAATCGTCGGCTGTAGCGGAGAGAATCTCGATGACCTGCAACAATACGTTAAAGAAGTCAAAGGGAAACAGAAGGGAAGCGTAGAACCGTTACCGGAAATCGTGGAATATCCTATCTACGCTTATAACGATTCCGAATTGCGTGATCCTTTTATTCCGCCGGCGCCCAAACGCATGGCGACCAGCGACCCGAACCTGCGGCCGGACCATCATACCCCGGACGTGTTAGAGCAATTTCCTTTAGACACCTTGCAAATGGTGGGCAGTTTGGAGCAAAACGGCCAACGCTGGGCGCTGATTAAAGCACAAGATGGTACGTTGTATCGGACCACCAGGGGACGCTACATGGGCCAGGATAATGGCAAAATCGTCAACGTGACCGAGACCCAAGTGGTATTACAGGAAATCGTCCCTGATGGATTGGGCGGTTGGGTGAAACGCGAAGCTGTAATCGGCGTTACAGAATAAAAGGCGAAAAACCTCTGGGGATACTAAGTAGCAAAGGATTTCGAGGAACACAAATGGCCACAATAAAAAAGGTTTATATGGATTACTCAATACTTCAAAAAGGTGCAGCAATGTCATTTTTCACATCGATTGAACTGGCGTCGAGTGCTATCAAGTCGTTAACACTCAACATTAACCGCTTAGCCCTACGCAGTTTCTTTCTACTGTTATTAGCCACCATGGCTATGCCTTCGTTTGCGGCCACCTCTCAAATCAGAGACATTAGCTTTTCCCAAGTGGCGGGTGATCAAGTGCAAATCCGCATATCCTTTGAAGGCCCGGCGGTGGAGCCTGGCAGTTTCACCATTAACCAACCGGCCCGTATTGCCTTGGATTTTCCCAACACCTCCAGTCGTTTGGGATGGAAAAACAAAAATATCGGCATCGGCTTTGCGAAAAGCGTCACCGCCGTGGAAGCCGGCAACCGTACCCGCGTTATCTTAAACTTGGTGCAATTGCTGCCTTTTGAAACGGTGATGGACGGCCGCAGCGTCGTTGTCACACTGGCCAGCAGCCGCGCCGCCGCCGATACCGGGCCTACATCCCGACCGACGACCGCCTCCACGGTAGTTCCCGGCGAACAAAGCATTCACAGCATCAAAAACATCGATTTTCGCCGCGGCACCAACGGCGAAGGCCGCATAGTAGTCACTCTCTCCGATCCCAATACTCCGGCCAGCACCGGAGAGACCGGCAAAGAAATTTTTGTGGATTTCGGCAACACCAGCCTGCCCAACGAATTGCAACAACGCCTGGACGTCACCGATTTCGCCACCCCTGTGCAATATATTGACGCCACCAGCGCCGGCAACCGGGTTCGCTTGTCCATTGCTCCGGCGGGTGAATACGAATATCTGGCTTATCAAGCCGGCACTACTTACACCATAGAAGTAAAACCGGTTACCCCGGAAGAGAAAGAAGAAGTAGCCGAAGGCCCGCAATATACGGGTGAAAAACTGTCGCTGAACTTCCAGGATATCGAGGTGCGAGCTGTATTACAGTTGATCGCCGATTTTACCAATTTAAATATGGTGACCAGCGATTCGGTCAAAGGCAATTTGACACTGCGCTTGAAAAACGTGCCCTGGGATCAGGCGCTGGATATTGTATTGAAAACCAAAGGCCTGGCCATGCGCCAAACCGGCAATGTCATTCTGGTCGCCCCGGCGGAAGAAATCTCTGCGCGGGAGAAACTGGAGCTGGAGTCGAAAAAACAAATCGAAGAATTGGAGCCTTTACGCACCGAGCTGATTCAAGTGAACTATGCCAAAGCCGATGAAATGGCCACTTTGTTAAAAGCGAAAGGTACTTCAGTTTTATCCGATCGCGGCACGGTGAGTGTTGATCCACGCACCAACACCATCATCGCCGTCGACACCTCAGATCGTTTAGGCGAAGTGCGCAAGTTGATCAATAAACTGGATATTCCGGTACGCCAGGTGATGATAGATTCACGCATAGTCATCGCCAACAGCAACTTTGCTAAGGACCTGGGCGTCAGATTTGGTGTCACTGGCTGGGATTGGAAACATAAGGAAGGTGGTACTTCCTATTTGACATCCGGTAGCACCGAATCAACGGATGAAATGTGGGGCTCGTTTAACGAAAACTACGATGATGATCCGGGATTTTTCACCGTACCGGGCGGACCCGGCGGCATCCCCAAACGCTTAAACTCCAATGTGCCGGCATTACCGGACGCGGGTTTCCCCGGCCAAATCGCCTTCGCCATTTTAGGCCAGAACGCCTTGTTGGACTTGGAATTGTCTGCCTTACAAATCGAAGGTCAGGGTGAAATCATTTCCAATCCGCGGGTTATTACTTCAGATCAGCAAGAAGCCATCATCCAACAAGGTACGGAGATTCCTTATCAGGAAGCTTCTTCCAGCGGAGCCACATCCACATCATTTAAAGAAGCGGTGCTGAAACTGCAAGTCACACCGCAAATCACACCGGACGAGCGTGTAATTTTGGACTTGGAAGTCAATCAGGATGACGTGGGCAGTGGTGAGTTTAATGGTGTGCCACCTATCAATACCAAAGCCATTAAAACTCAGGTGTTGATCAACAATGGTGATACCGTGGTGCTTGGCGGTATTTATGTGGAACGTAACCTTGAAGGCGTGACGCGGGTGCCATTTTTCGGTGATCTGCCGTTCATCGGCGCCTTGTTCCGCTCCACCACAAAATCCAATGGCAAAGAAGAATTGCTGATTTTCGTGACGCCGAAAATCCTTAAAGAAGCCGTGGCTGCGTCTAAATAGTCCGCCGCAAATCTTCCAACACAAAGGGCGGTTATTATACCGCCCTTTTTTTGTGTTTAAAAATCTTGATGCACCACGAAGAGCACGAAGAGCACGAAGAAAAAACACCTAAAAAATTTTTTTGCATTCGCGCTCTTCGTGTGCTTCGTGGTTAATTAAAACGCTGTGCGCAGGAACTTTTGAAAAATGCCCGGCGCTTTTGCATAATCCCTACTCTATGAATGAGGCAGACCTACCCAATCTTTTTCTTATCGGTCCCATGGGCGCCGGCAAGACTACCATTGGCCGCCAACTGGCAAGACAATTGGGCCGTAAATTTTTCGACAGCGATAAAGTCATCGAAGAGCGTACCGGGGCAAGTATCCCGTTAATTTTCGAATTGGAACAAGAACAGGGATTCCGCAAGCGGGAAAAAGCGATCATCGATGAACTCACTCAATACGAACATATAGTGCTCGCCACCGGTGGCGGCGCCGTGTTGGATCCAGATAATCGTAAACACCTGGCGTCCCGGGGACATGTCATTTATCTTTATGCGCCCATAGAATTCCTGTTGCTACGCACTTCCCGGGACAGCAACCGGCCTTTGTTGCAAAATACCGATCCGAAACGCAAACTCGAAGAACTTATGGAGGTGCGCGATCCCTTATACCGGGAAATTGCTCACACCATTATTGAAACGGATAGTTGCCCTATCAGACAAGTTGTTGCGAAAATACTAACCCTCGTTCGAGAACGATAGACCGTAACAGAACAACACTCAAACAAAAAAAGTTAACCAGACCGATACCCGCAGCATGAAAACCTTAACAGTAGCGCTAGGCGAACGCAGTTACCCCATTTACATCGGCAACCAGTTACTTACCAACCCGCAGCTGATCAGCCCGCACATTCCCGGCCAGCAAGTACTGATCGTCACTAATGTCACCGTCGGTCCGCTGTATCTGGATAAAGTGCAAACTTCCTTGCACACGTTTGAGGTGCAGAGTTTGCAGTTGCCGGATGGCGAACAATATAAAAACCTGGATACCTTAAATCTTATATACGACAAACTCTTGAGCAGCCGATTCGACCGCCAATGCACCTTAGTGGCATTGGGCGGTGGTGTGGTCGGCGATATAACGGGTTTTGCCGCGGCGACTTACCAACGTGGCGTACATTTTGTGCAGATACCCACGACTCTATTGGCACAAGTGGATTCATCGGTGGGCGGTAAGACCGGTGTCAACCACGCCCTAGGAAAAAATATGATCGGCGCTTTTTACCAACCCCGTTGCGTCATCGCCGATACCGATACCTTAAACACGCTGGACGATCAGCAACTCAGCGCTGGAATTGCTGAAGTCATTAAATACGGTTTGATTGGCGATGCGGAATTTTATCAATGGTTGGAACATAACATGGAGCGCCTAATTCACCGCGATGCGCATGCGTTGGCCTATGCTATTGAACGCTCTTGCCAGGATAAGGCTGAGGTCGTGGCGGCGGATGAAAAGGAAAGCGGAGTGCGCGCGTTATTGAATCTCGGCCATACCTTTGGTCATGCCATAGAAGCGGCCATGGGCTATGGCAGTTGGCTGCATGGCGAAGCGGTGGCCACGGGTATGTTAATGGCGGCGGACCTATCCCAACGCTGTGGCTGGATATCCCAGGAAGAGGTACAACGGCTGGAAAAATTGTTGCTCCAAGCACGCTTGCCCGTGCGCGCACCGCAGCAGCTGACAGCAGAAAAATTTCTCGAGATTATGGCCGTGGACAAAAAAGTCAAACAAGGACGCATTAATTTAGTGTTGTTGAAAGAAATCGGTAAAGCCGTCATGAGCGGTGACTATGATCCGGCATTACTGCGCGCCACCTTGGAACAACACCCCAAACAACCGTTGATGTCCGGCGCATGACAAGTAAACTCCTGGCAACGCCGGCACCCTACGCCTCTTACGCTACGACCGAAGACAATTCCCGTGGGCGGCGGTTTGCCGAACCGGCCCCCAATAACCGCACCCAATTCCAAAGAGACCGTGACCGTATTGTGCACTGCGCCGCTTTTCGACGCTTGGAATACAAAACCCAGGTCTTTGTTAACCATGAAGGCGACATGTTCCGCACCCGTTTGACCCACACCATCGAGGTGGCGCAAATCGGCCGCACCATTGCCCGCTCACTGAATGTCAACGAAGACCTCACCGAGGCCATCGCTTTGGCCCACGACTTAGGCCACACCCCGTTTGGCCATGCCGGGCAAGACGCTTTAAATCACTGCATGCATCACTACGACGGTTTCGAACATAATATGCAGTCACTGCGTATCGTCGATGAATTGGAGGAACGATATGCAGAGTTCGACGGCTTGAATCTGACATATGAAACCCGCGAAGGTATCTTGAAACATTGCTCGGTGAAACAAGCCCAACACCTCGGGGACGTGGGCGAGCGATTTATCAATAAGTGGCAACCGGGTATCGAAGCGCAAATCGCCAACATCGCCGATGAAATTGCATACAACAACCATGATGTGGACGACGGGCTGCGTGCCGGCCTAATCTACATTGATCAATTGAAAAACCTGCGCTTATTCCGTCAACAATACGACTCCGTATCCTCCAGTTACCCCGGGATTTCCGAGCGGCGAAAAGTCCATGAAATTGTTCGCCGTATGATCAATGAACAAATTACTGATTTGCTCACCCAATCCCAAGCGGCGTTGGATTCGGCCCAACCCGCCTCCCGAGAGCAACTTACCCGCCTGGACGCTCCTGTCATCGGTTTCAGCGAATCCATGCGCGAGGATATATTGGAATTGAAACAATTTCTGCGTAAAAACCTCTATCGCCATTATCGTGTGCACAGAATGAGCAAAAAAGCCCAGCATATTATCGAATCGCTATTCGACGCGTTTATGAACGATCCCCAGCTGCTCGCCCCGGAAGCCTTCAACAGTGTGCGCAAATTGCGCGAAACCAAAAGTGAGACCGGACAAGCGCGCGGCATTGCCGATTATATCGCCGGCATGACCGACCGGTATGCCATCAGCGAATATCAACGCATATACGACCCACTAAAATTAACGTAAACTGCGGCTTTGTTTTGCGGCACTCCCTTTCATTGAAAAACAGTCATTGAAAAACAGCCACTGAAGATTAATGCCCAAGTGAGTCATGCGTATTTATTTACAAACGCGCCCTGATGCCAATGCCACACCCCGCTTTTATCACTTGGCGCTGCAAGAGGATTTGCTGGAAGGCTGGACACTCATCAAAGAAACCGGCTACCAGGGCTCAAAAGGAAAAATCACCACCCAACACTTCGAAAACCAGGAAGAGGCCTTGCAAGCCATGCTGCAAGCCCGCGACGCCCAACTCAAACGGGGATATCAGGTGGTATTCGTACAAGGCCAAAGCAGGCCCGAATAATGCTAGACTTTTCGATTAAGATATTGATTTCAAACATAGTGTGATAAGTTTAGCACCAAACAACCATTCCCCGATTTGTACGCCATGATGGACACCGAATACGATAATCGCAACGCGCCGACTTATTTGGCCCATTACGGCATGCACCGTCCTCCGTTTGCCACCAAAACCGAAGACGATATGTATTATTCCGAACCAACCCGCAGCAAACGCCTGGACATCTTGCTGCACTTGACTCAATACGGCAACGAATTGTTATTGGTCACCGGCCCGGAAGGCATCGGCAAATCCACCCTCGTACATCAATTTCTGAAAAAAACGCCCACCAATTGGAAAATCTGCAGTTTGGAGGCGCATGCCAAAATGGATCAAGAACAATTGCTGTTTCGCATTTGCCATAGCTTCAATCTGCCATTGGAAACGGGCTCATCGGGTGTCATTACCTTAAGTATTAAACGGCAACTGGATCAACTGTTAGCCAGTGTGAAGACCGTGGCCATCGTCATCGATGACGCCCACAAATTGCCCACAGAAAGCTTGCAACTCTTGACCGAATTGGCAAAGATCAAAAACCAGCACTCGGGCGCTTTGCTGCGCATCGTGCTGTTTGCCGAGCCGCAAATCAAAATTCAGTTCGCCTCCTTCGAACTGGAAAACAAACTCAAATACCCCCTTCGCAAAATCGATCTGCCACCGTTCGACGAACAACAAACCGGCGAACTCATACGCCATCGCACCCGAACCGCCGGACTGGTGGCTGACAGCACGTTCACCGACGCCGCCATTGGCAAAATCTACAAGCAATCGGAGGGTGTCCCCGGCAACATTGTGGAGTTGGCGCATCGCGTGTTATTTGAAATGACTCCATTAAAACGGCGCACCAAACCCAAACCCATGGCCGAATCGTCTGCGGAAAAACGCAAATGGCCCATAGGAATAATTGCCGCTATCGTCGCTGTGATAATCATTGCCTTGATATTGGTGTTTCAAAACGAAATCAACCGATTGTACTCCTCAAAAGTGGCCCCGAAAGAAGAAAGCACTCCCGAACAAACGATCAGCGCCCTGAGCTTACCAAAGCTCGAGGAGGACATACTCAACGTCGAGGCAGATATTTTCGAAAACCTCACTGACAAGCAACTTGACTCAGCAGCACCCGGCAGCGAAGAAAATATCATTGCCGGCAAACCTGCCACCGACGAGCAATTTGCGGAATCCGCGTCCCTGGGCAATGACTCCCCAACTGAGCAAGACACTCCCCACTTGACACAGACTGCCGATCAAATCCCTTTGGCACGCAATATCCATCAGGAGTCATGGTTGTTAGAGCAAAACCCTAATTATTACACTCTGCAACTGGTCGCAGGTTATCAAAAGAACACCGTCAATAATTACCTCACCCGGCATAAACTTCCCGCCACGGAACTGGCCTATTACCACAGTCTCAACAAAGGCAAGCACTGGCACAGCCTGGTTTTCGGAATTTATCCCGATTACAGCAGCGCCAAGCTTGCGATCGACAGCCTACCTCCGGCGGTTCGCCGATCCAAACCCTGGATACGGCGTCTTAAAAACATCCAAAACGAAATCAAAGAGGCATCCGGCAATTAAATCACGCCCGAGTCCAGTGGCAATAAATTATTTATAGCCACGAAGAACGCGAAGAGTAAAAAAATTATTAGTGTTTTTCTTCGTGCACTTCGTGCCTTTGTGGTTGATTACTATCCGCTTAATATTTATAGAAATGTCCGCTTTGTCTTGCATTTCAGCGCCCTGCGCACACATCCATTGAACCCACACCCTTAGCACAGTATAATTTCCAGCCATTTGCCCGCATGTCAGGGTGAATAGGCACACATAACCTACTGAAAATATAATAAATATTAAAGTTATCAACGCGCAAATAGAGTGGACATATCAGTGACCAAGGCAAATAGCACAGGCTTATATCGACCGGAATTTGAAAAAGACAACTGTGGGTTTGGATTAATCGTACAAATGGACGACAATCCCAGCCATTGGTTAGTTAAAACGGCGATTCAAGCGCTGGCGCGATTGACCCACCGTGGCGCAGTTGCCGCAGACGGTAAAACCGGTGACGGTTGTGGTTTGTTGCTGAAAAAACCCGACGCTTTTTTACGCTCAGCGGCCGATGCCTGCGGCATCCAACTGGCTGAATTCTATGCATCGGGAATGGTGTTTTTAAATCGGGACGCAGCACTGGCAGTGCAAGCGCAACAAATACTGGAAACCGAACTCAAGAATCAAGATTTAATAGTAGCCGGCTGGCGGGAAGTGCCCACCGATCCCAGCGCGTGTGGCGAAGAAGCCCTAAAATCACTGCCCACCATTAAACAAATTTTCGTCAATGCTCCTGAAGGTATGACTCAGGATGATCTGGAACGACGTTTATACATCGCCCGTCGAATCACGGAAAAAACCTTAAAAAAACTCAAAGACAAAACGTTTTATGTGCCTAGCTTGTCCAGCCGGGTAATATCCTATAAAGGCTTGGTCATGCCGGCTAACCTGCCGGTTTTCTATCAGGATTTGAACAACGAACAGCTGGCCTCGTCGTTATGCGTGTTCCATCAGCGCTTCTCTACCAACACATGGCCTCAGTGGCGCCTGGCGCAACCGTTTCGCTATCTAGCGCATAACGGTGAAATCAACACGGTTCAAGGTAATCGTAATTGGTCCGTCGCCCGTGGCCATAAATTCGAATCGCCGCATATTTCCATGGAGCAAGTACGGCCGCTGGTGTCTATGACGGGCTCGGATTCCAATTCCTTAGATAACATGCTAGAAGCGTTACTGGCTGGCGGCATCGATATTTTCCGCGCTATGCGCCTATTGATTCCACCCGCCTGGCAGAACATGAGCAACATGGATGCGGACTTAAAAGCGTTTTACGAATACAACTCCATGCACATGGAGCCTTGGGACGGTCCCGCCGGCATCGTGTTGACCGATGGCCGCCACGCCGCCTGCACTATGGATCGAAACGGATTGCGTCCGGCGCGCTGGGTGATGACCAAAGACCGCCATGTCACCCTGGCTTCGGAAATCGGTGTGTACGAATATAAAAATGAAGATGTCGTCATGAAAGGCCGGCTAAAGCCCGGTGAAATGATTGCCATAGACACCGAAACCGGCGAACTATTATTGCCTGCCGACATAGACAATCGGCTTAAAAACCGCCATCCCTACCGCAAGTGGCTGAATGAGCATGCCAAGCACATCGAGTCGGTGTTGGACGAACAGGAAGAGCCCTTCATCATCAAACCCATGGATCAAGATACTTTGCAAGCAGCGGAGAAATTGTTCCAAGTGAGCTTTGAGGAGCAGGATCAAGTGCTCCGAGTGCTGGCAGAAGGCGGGCAAGAAGCCGTGGGTTCCATGGGTGATGACACCCCATTACCGGTATTATCGCGGCAAATCCGCTCATTGTACGATTATTTCCGGCAACAATTTGCGCAAGTGACTAATCCGCCCATCGATCCCATTCGCGAGCAAATTGTGATGTCGCTGGCCACGTGTTTGGGCCGGGAGAAAAACATGTTTGAAGAAAGCCCCAAACATGCTCAGCGTTTGCTGATTGATTCTCCGGTATTGTCTACGAGCAAATTCAGCCGTTTGCAGGACATGGACGACCCCGAATACGCTAGTGAATTCATCGAATTGAATGTCCCCAAAGACGGCAACTTAAAAACCGCTTTGCAGGCCGTATGCGATCATGCCGTACAATCCGTGAAAGACGGTAAAGTCATTTTAGTGCTGAGTGACAGAAACTTTAACCAAGACAGCTTACCCATTCACGCCTTGCTGGCTGTGGGTGCCGTCCATCACCGCCTGATCAATGAAGGGTTGCGTTGCGACGCCAACATAGTGGTGGAAACCGCCACGGCCCGAGATCCGCACCATTTCGCGGTTTTAATAGGTTACGGTGCCACGGCTGTGTATCCTTATCTGGCCTACGAATCCATTATGGGCATGCAAATCAGAGGCGAAATAAGCGATCGCAACAGCGTGCAACTGTTCCGCAATTACCGCCAGGGCATCAACAAAGGTTTGTATAAAATCACCTCGAAAATGGGCATCTCCACCATCAGTAGCTACCGCGGCGCGCAATTGTTCGAGTCCGTGGGCTTAAACGACGAAGTGGTGGACATGTGTTTTCGCGGCACTACCAACCGTTTACAAGGCACCAATTTTGAGGATCTGGAAACCGACGTCCGGGCGTTGGCTAAGCTTGCGTGGAATCCCCGCAAGACGATAACTCAAGGCGGATTATTGAAATACGTGCACGGCGGCGAAGACCATGCGTTTAATCCCGATGTCGTCGCGGCCTTGCAAACAGCTGTTAACAGCGGCGATTTTACCGACTATCAAAAATTTGCAGCTCTGGTCAATGAGCGGCCCACGCTGGCGTTCCGCGATCTGTTAAAACTGCGCGAAAACACGTCGGCAATCCCCGTTGACGAAGTGGAATCCATAGAAGACATCGTCAAACGCTTCGACTCTGCCGCTATGTCGTTAGGCGCGTTATCCCCCGATGCCCACGAAACCTTGGCCGAGGCCATGAACACCTTGGGTGGGCGCTCCAATTCGGGCGAAGGTGGCGAAGATCCCAAACGCTACGGCACCATCAAACGTTCGAAAATCAAACAAGTGGCGTCCGGCCGGTTCGGTGTTACTCCGGCCTATTTGCGCAGCGCCGAGGTCATGCAAATTAAAATCGCCCAAGGCGCCAAGCCCGGCGAAGGCGGCCAGCTGCCCGGCACCAAAGTCAATGAGTTGATCGC
>Ga0209536_100005576_pt1 | contig 19504 bp, 19 predicted proteins | sample DeeMarSeWOR28_12_FD_187461 | JGI IMG/M metagenome (GOLD analysis project Ga0209536, IMG submission 187461) | Marine sediment microbial communities from White Oak River estuary, North Carolina - WOR-2-8_12 (SPAdes) (version 2) | ecosystem: Environmental > Aquatic > Marine > Intertidal zone >...
CGTCCTAAGGCCTTTACAATACAGCACTTACAAGCGGAGTTTCGGATTAGAAATCCGTTGCTCTATCCAACTGAGCTACGGGCGCTTCATTTCCAAGCGCTTTAAGTATAGCAACTCTCCCAAAACCTTGTCAACGCTTCTCAAAGTCTGCGAGACTTTTGCCATCTCTGGAGAGTAGTTCGCGTGGGCTTGTTTACGTAGTCCGGATCGCTTTCAATGCCAAAGCCCGGGCCATCGGGAACGTATATGACCCACCTGTCGCACTTAAACTAGCAGTTGCTGCAGTGGAAGGCAATGCCGCTTTAGCCTTTGAACTGCGCGTGCCCGGCGGCTTTGGGATTGCAGGATGTGGAATGGAGCGCACTTGGATATCCAAGCCCCCAGCCCTGATGGGCAGCCTCAATTGCCTGGGGGTGTCAGCTGGCTGCGCGTCAGCTTCAGCTCGTGAATGACCGTGCCATCGTCCTGAATCAGCCGGAATGTGACTTCAGGGTCCGGTACTGTGGCATCGATTGTGAACTCGCCAAAGGCGTATTTGTCGGCGATACCATAGAACTGCGTATCCCACTCGGGCTTGGTCCCCGCCGGGCCTTTCCTGCCACCCAGGCTGCCGGCTTCGAATTCATAGAAGCTGAATCCTGATGGTCGGACAATGCGAAATCCGCGTGCGACGCGCCGGTCGCCCGAAATCAGCAGGACGCCCACGATCCGGTGCTTCTCAATCAGCTTGAAGATGCGTTCGCTACCTTCGGGATCCCACACCCCCCACGAATCCTTGCCATTCGAGACGTAGTCACTCCACATGGTTCCGCACGAAAGGATAATAAACGGCCCCTTGCAGTCGAGAAGCTGCTCTTCGAGCCATGCCATCTGTTCGGCGCCGAGAAAGGAACCTTTTTCGCCCGTGCTGAAACACCTTTCATCGACCGTGATAACGTCGCATGGGCCAATGCGCGTGCGAAGAAACACGCCTCGCCGCTCGTCGCCGAATCCATAAGAGGGATTGTTCCAGGCCCGTCTAAACACGTCGCACACGCGCTGCTTGTCGCGGAGACTGTAGCCTTTCGGCACGCCCCACAGGTCGTTGTCGAAGTAATCGTGGTCATCCCAGGTCGCGTAGACCGGTACGGCCGCACTGAAATCCCGCCATGCCTCAAAGAAGTCGCGCAACAGATAATCGGCGCGGTGCAGGCCACAATGGTTCCTTCGGTCTTGCACGGCGATATCGCCACCCAGCAGCATGGCCGCTGGCCCCACTGATTCAGCAGCTTCAGATTCTCGGCCAGTTCATCCTTCTTCTTCTTCTTCTTTTCCTTTTTCTGCTTGTCCTTATTCGCCGCCAGGAGCTCAGTTGTGCTAAAGGGCATTGTCGCCGCTGTTGAAAGCCCCGCCGCTCCTTTTATGAATTCCCGTCCTTGCATTTTCACAGTGCATTTCCTACAAGTTTCAGAAATTTGCCTACTGTTGCGATTTCCGACTTTCATCCGCAATACCTGGATTTGCCTGCTAAGGTAATCCGGTTAATCAATAGGCTTGACACTCGGTAGCTGACAGGCGCTGTGATTCTTCAACCACGGGAGTGATTGTACCCTCGAGGGCAAGGCAAAACAAGGATAAAACGGCAGACATCGACACTGATGGTCAGCCTTGCCGGCAGATTCTCTGTGCGTGACTTATAGAGCAGGGGCGTTTTCCTGTCCGTGTGATTGGCTTGAGGCCAAACATGGCCGTCACTCCACAACTTCCAGATCTGCCATGTAGATTGCGGTCATGGGTTTGTCGCCGGCATCTCTTTCGTGCGAGGAATACCACGAAACAATGGCGCGGTTCGGGCTTATCTCTACAAAGCCCGGGTAGGAATTGTCGCCACCGCTGGGCAGTTCGGCAAACTCGCGCAATTGGTCGTTCACGAGCCAGCACATTGAGGTCTTGGGCCCTGCGTTACCAACAGTCTTGCGTCCGCCAACCACGTAGCGGCCGCCCCAGCGTATCAGCAGCGGTCCTCCGATGTACCTGTCGAGTTCTCTGCGGTCCCACTTCGTATAGGGTGGCTGCGACCTCAGCAGTTGAGCGTTGTCTCTGCCTCGCCGGCCGACAGCGATGATACTTCCGTCAGCCTCAAATTGAAACGCTGTCTCGTCACCGCGCACCTCCTGGAACAGAGTGCGGGTACGCCAGATCAGACCGTCTTGGCTTTCCAACATTGCGGATTCGACAGTCGGACCTTCACCCCTGGGCGCCATTGCGAAGTCCTTCTTTCGACGACCGCAGAGATACGCCTTTGAGCCGAACGTATTGGCCCGCCAGATGTAGTGGCCAAACGTCCCTTCCAGCAGGATTGGGCCGTTCCACTGCGCACCATCCTCGGACACAACGGCGTAACCCAGGTGTTTGTTCAGGTCGTAGTCTTCATATTTCAGCGTTGTCTCGCCGCTGTACCACGTGCCGGTGTAAACAAAGAGTTTGTTCTTGAAGACGAGAAAATGCGGGTCGCGGGTGTCTCGCTTTTCGACGCCGAAGCGGTGCACCTGTTTCCACTGCTTCGCGTCGGTGCTGGAGAGAATTATGATCGACGAGGTGGGATGCACCATATGGCCGTCCGGGCAGCTACGAAACGTAAGGTAGAACCTTCCCTTGAATCGAATCAGGTCCGTAAAGGCATTATGCTCTCCATTGTGAAACACACGGCGGACGTTGGCAACTCTGACTTTCGGCAGTGGGCCGGCTATCGCCCACGCCGGAAGACAGACCAGAAAGAACGTCAGGAAGATAGTCACAGAATGAGCCTTCCGCTGCAGACTAAATCGCACAAGACATGCAAATGACTTCATAAGTGTTCCTTTCTCTTTTTTCATTCGGCAGGCGATCCGGCTGCCCATCCTGCAACTGGTCATTATCGTGTCATCGGCACAATCTCAACGCAAACTCATGTATCATGTCGCTATATTTTCGAGACTTACAACGCGGCAATTCTATAATAAATACATGAGCTTTGAAAGCAGCTTCGAGATTCGATTGTGCATGAGGCTCGGGCAGAATGCACGATAGAGATTCCTTCTGAAAGGTCATACAAGGCGCAGCTTCGGTGAACGAAACAACAACATTTTCCAGCCGGAAACTGTGCCCCAAGCCCACCTATTCCTGAGCTGAAAAGCGCCGCTATTTTCGCGTGACACAATGCCTTTTCTTTCAAGAGATAGAAAACACTCTGATTTCCGCGTGATAGTGTGATCGCCTTGACCTGGTCTTCCCTCTCGGAGTACAATAACCGTCGGATATCCGTTGAATCATTCAAGTGTGGTTAAGGATTTGAGGTGTGTTAATGTAATGAAGGGAGATCGGTTTAATGAGATATAGATATGTGTACATAATTGTGTTGATCTGGGGTGTGATTGGCCCAAACAGGATCGTGGGAGCCCGTGTCACCTCACCGGAGAAGCCACTAAGGAGCACACCACTGACGATGAGCGAGACCAGAATAAACTGTAAAGGTAAGGAATTCGCGGGTCTGCGGGGAAAACTCGTCGTTCTTGAGGACAGAAGTCGGACAGATTCAAAAAAGATCGAGCTTCCCATTGTCGTTGTGAAGGCGTTGAGTCCGTCCGCTGATTACCCGGTATTCCAATGCGCTGGCGGTCCCGGTGGCACAAACATTGGACCCGAACAGCGCATTGGTGAAGAGGATTTACAGAACCACGACGTTGTTCATGTGGGCTATCGGGGAATCGATGGCGTTCCGAATCTCAAGCATCCGATGTTCGATGAGATACTCAAGACACCCGAGATGCTTTCGAAGCCAAACCTGAAGGAGATGGGGATCAAGGCGACAAAGGCGGTTCGTGAACTCAAGGCGGTCGGAGTCAACGTCGAGCACTACAACATACTAAACGTAGTTGACGATATCGAGGCGGCCAGAGCAGCATTGGGTTACGAGAAGATCAACTTGACTGGCGGCAGCTACGGCGGGGCAGTAGTGTTGACCTATTGCCTGCGCTATCCCGAGCATGTTCATCGGGCTGTTATGATCGAAGCAGCCTTTCCCTATGACATCGCTTTCGATAAGCCCCGGAATGTGGATAGGCGATTCGAACGCCTTAACGAGTTGTGGAAGAGCGATCCAAAGGCTGCTGCGAGAACTCCCGACATTGTACAGACTATCAAGAACGCTCTGAAGAAGATGCCGCGGCAGTGGCAGGGCATGCCTGTCGATCCGTCCAAGGTCAGGATTGTCACTTACCTGGGGCTCTACGAGCGTGCCTATGTCAACATGCTCTTCGATGCCTATATCGCGGCTGAAAAAGGTGACTTCAGCAGCATTGCCGTGATGTCGCTGATGTACGATCAGCTCTTGGGTAGTTTTGAGAACGTTGGGGACCTGTTGGCCAAGACATACAGTAGCGTGACCGATCCTCGACGGGACTTCGTTGCCGAGTTGGAAGATCCAGATTCGGTCATTGGATCGCCCATGGCCCTCATGGCCTGGGGAGTCTTCCAGCACAGCGAATGGCCGGTCAAGCCCGTGTCGGCCGAGCATCCGCCAACCCAGAAGTCTCCCGTGGAGACCCTTATCATTTATGGCAGCAGGGAGGCTGGAGAAACGTTTCGAGATAGATACGGGAATATGTTCACCGAAGCGCAGTGGGTGATGTTCGACGATCTGGGACATATGGACGTCTGGAATCTTGTCGGTGAAGGCATGAAACATCTTATACACCGATTCGTGGACGAGGGTGTGGTTGATACCTCAGAGATCGGGACTGTTGGCAAATGGGATTTTACGCCTCAGATGACTTTCTATCAGATGTTCCAGCAGATGGCCTCCCAGGCAGCGGATCAGCCGTCCAACAAGTAAGGTTCCAAGGGATTCCCAGAGAAGAATGCAGTACTGAATCCTGCACAATAACACAAGAAAAGGCCTGAAGAAGATCGGATTAAGTAGACGGTCAGAGATGAATGCTTCGGCACTATGATTCTTTTGGGAGCAGGTGACGAATAAACAAGGATCACCAATTGATTTCGCCAATGCTAAGAGAGACATCGACAAGATTTCGTATATGAACAACGGTCTGGCGAAAAGGAAGCAATCTGGATGAAATCAAGGCTATGATTGTGCTGATATATGGCTCTGGTGCGGTTGGCTTGGGTCTCGCGAGCTGCTTGCTCAAAGCGGGAGTCGAGGTGGACTTGATAGATAAAGAAGAAGACACCGTGGTGTCTCTGCGCGAACACGGCATATGCAGGACCGGTGTTTTTGGGGACTTTAGCGCAGATCCATCTGGATTTCACAGCCATACTTCACTTCGCACTCTATCCAAGAAAGAATACAATTACATTCTGGTTTGTACAAAATCATTTGACTCTTATACGGCTGCCAAGGACCTTGCAGACCATAAAGACTTAATAGGTCATGAAGGCAGAATTGTCTTGTGCCAGAATGGCTGGGGTAATGCAGAGATCTTCGCAAGTGTTTTCGAAAAAGAGCGAGTATACAACGCGCGTATCATTACCGGGTTTCAGAAGCCGAACAAACATACCGTCGTTATTACGGTTCACGCAGACTCAATTCGAATTGGCAATTTGTTTGATGTTAGTTCGTCTTGTATAAAACCTCTATGTCAGTCCATAAGCGACGGTGGAATACCTTGCGAGATTACAGCTGAGATAGGAAGATACCTTTGGGCCAAGATGCTCTACAACTGTGCACTTAATCCTTTAGGGGCATTGCTCGATGTGCCGTATGGAGTCTTGGCTGAATACGAGTACAGCCATTACATTATGGACAATATTGTTCAAGAAGTCTTTGCTGTCATGACTTCAGCCGGTTATGAGACACAATACCAGACGCCCAAGGCTTTCCTCGATGTTTTCTACAGTAGACTTGTACCCGATACGGCACAGCATAGATCATCCATGCTTCAGGACATCAAAGCTGGGAAACAAACCGAGATCGATGCGTTGAATGGGGCTGTTATAGAACTGGCAAAAATACATGGTCTTGATGTCCCATACAATTGCGTTGCGTACAATCTGGTTAGGTTTCTTGAGCTCAGAAATTGCATGACCATCTGACATACTACATCCGGCACATTGCAGAAGACAGGCTGACAGTGTGTCGGGCTGTCAGTCTTTTGTCTGTCCGTGTGACAAAATTACCGTTATAAGGTGCCCGAAGGCATTCATTGGTGCAGGAAGAATATGTGTCTGAAAGACATGTGTCCTGTATTAATCATCTTGCGTTTCTACTTAGCAGAAATCTCATAGCCAGAACGCCATCTTTCTATCGCAGCCCGACAGAAGTAGCCATTCCGGAAGAATCAGGGGCTCGCGGTGCGCCGTATCTGCTCAACTCTTTGCCAGTAGCGTGTGAATCGGGCCTTACCTCTTGACATGGAATTCTCGACAGAGTTCAGTGGCGGCATGGCAAAGAGGTGTATTTCTGGAACTGCGGAGCGAGGGCCGACTTCTTCAAATCAGCCTTAACGCGCGATCAAACAAGAGCGTTCTCTGAGCTCTGGTTGTCAGTGGTCTTGCGTTTGATCCGCTTTGTTAAGCACATCAAGAGCTGCGGTTTGGCTGTTCACTATCGTGAAAACCTGGTTCAATCCGGTTATATTGAAGACTCCACGTACTCGGTCATCACTGCAACAAATGATGAGTTGATAACCGCGACCAACGATTGATGCGCGCAACTCCAGCAGCTCGTTGAGGAGCATGCTTGTCGCAAAACCGAGATCGGATACATCGAGGACAACAGCAGAGTCGACTTCTCTATCAACAAGGTTCTTGAGTTGCTCATGCGCGTGCACTATCGGTGAAAGCCTTATAATTACAGGGTCATCGGCGTGCGTTTTCATTCTTCATACTCCGGACGTCTCTGATTCCAAGTTTATTAGCAAGCACCCTATGTTGGTCATAAGCTCATTAGCAGACTTCAAAGCATGTGAACTTAAAGGATATTTCCATGGGCTCTCGTGACCGACAATATCAGAAATCAAGCTCGGCATGGTGCATCAGAGCCAGTTACGCAAGAGAGCCGGACAATGCATTTGACCCGAGTACCCATCATATCGCCTCGGCGCCAAGCCCCTGCCTGATCTCTTCGAGTTCACGCACAGCCGAGGATCTGTCTTTGACAATGTGGAATACTCCATCCAGGCCGGTAATTGTGAATACACTCTTGACCTGAGTGTCCACTCCGCAAAGAATCAGTTCCCGTCCCGCTCTTCTGACGGCCTTGCGAAGTTCCAGTAGCTTGGTAATTACCATGCTGTTGATCGTGACGTCAGACAGATCCACAACTATGTCGCGATCACAATTGTTCTGAGTCTCCTTGAGAAGCTTGTCAAGTTGCTCGATCTTGTCGGGCTTATCTAATGAGCCCAAGACAATCACATGCTCCGATTTCGTTTCCATGCTCAACTCCCAGCCTCAAAAGGCCCTGTACAATGACGTATTTGTTTAACCTGACTCTCTCAGGCCGCAAGCAAGTCCAATAACCGACATATCGGATATTTTGGGCGACGAGTTGAGAAAAGCCTTCTATTCGGGACTTTCAGGCCTGTATTTGCAGCTCTTGCCTGCCCAAACGTCCTGTAACGCACACGATATTCCACTGCCTGTTTTTGAGCTGTCGTGCTCGGTGCTGCGACGTCGCCGATATCCAAAAAGCGAGAGGGAGCTACGGCAACACTTCGCGCCGCCAACTGCCCGGGACAACCGATGCGCTCCGTGGAGGTCTCATGATAGCATCGTCGATCTTGTACTCCTGGCTGCTCCACGCGGTCTCGACCTCCCAGTACGCCGCAAGAAGTTCGCCCTCCCAGGTCGGCGCGACTATACCGCCCACCTGTGTCCATGTGGTTCCGACAGACTGCTGTGCATAGTAGACGGGATAGTAATCGAGACTCGTATCCATCCAAAGCACCAGCCGGACGTTCTCAGAGAAGTCTTTCAGTTTGACCCATAACCTCACATCATAGGTAGTGCCCTCGATGATTTGCCCGGCAATATCCTGACGAGGGCCATCCCATTGGCCGCCGCGATTATTGACCCAGAGGCATGCCGCGCCGCCATGCGGTTCGTTAGCGTCGATATCGAGATCGCACTCCATGCTCGACCAGGGCGTTAGGCCGTTTTCCATATCGCCGTTGCTCAACAGGTTGCCGCCTGTTGCGTCGTCCGGCCGGAGCAACACGCTGTAGATGCGCACGGCGTCGCCCACCGTGGCCTTGGCGTAAAGGCGGGCAAGTTGGGTGTCATCATTAGCCAGGTCAGCGTCTTGTTCATCTACCAGTTTGAAGGTGTAGCTGACGTTGTGGACCGTCTCGTTGGCAACCCAGACATCATGCGTGTACGCCGAGCGCCACGAAGGATTATTCGCGATCCGCAACAAGGCCACGTCAAGAAATGATCCTGCTGCAACGCGTGCCTGCACTACGGCCTCGCCGACGCCGGCAACACGCCGTTGCACGCGCATGGCCCATAGTGAGGATAAACCAATGCCGGTGATGAGCAATGCTACGCTCAAAACGTATACATAGACGCTGCCCTTTCGATGATATGAGTCGATATTCCTCATGATCGATCAGCTGTCTTATTCACCTCCGGGTCCGGGCCATACACTGGTTCTAAAGGCGGTTAAAGACGCCACCGGCACACCGTCATGCTTCACCGTCACGGTAATGCGTTTGACGCCCTGATCGCTGCCGGCGGTCTGCGACAAATTTGTGGGGTTCACCCAGCCGACCTGCACACTCCGCAGCCAGCCGGACAGATCGCTCATTTCCGTGCCGTCTTGATTTTGGGGCGGCGACGCCGACCAGTTATGATAGTCGTCCACGTCGTCGAAGTCGGTTCGGCTGGCGGTCCCTTCACCTGACTCGGTGCCAAAAGCCGCCGATCCGTTCGGATCCTCATAAGACTGTTGAAGGACCTCGGCCAGCAGGCCTTGAGCCAAGGGCAGTGCGCGGCAGCGCTCGCCGAGCTTATACTCACCCAGACGAGTCGCACCCACCGTGCTCAAGGCGGCCACGACCATCACGCCCACGATGAAGATAGAAACCGTGGCCTCGACCAGAGTAAATGCCGGGGCGCTTCTGAGGTCTCTCACTCCGTTCATGGGCTGTTACCTCCAACGCGGATGGAAACATAATCGAATTCGCCCGAGCAGCCATTCGTGTATACCCAGGCCAGGGCGTCAGGGTTACTGTTGCCCCGGAAATAAGTGTAGGTGCCCTTGTGCGTACCGTTGACGAAGACGCCAACCGTATCGGCCACAGGGTCAATCACCAGGCGGACATTGACCAGAGCGTCAGGCACGTCGTAGATCCCCACCCATTCCTCGTCGCCGCTTTCCAGCTCCCATCCAAACCACAATTCTTGGGAAGAGGTGTCCGGCTTGCAGAGATTGGCCACCAGGTTGGCGCTCGTGCCGCTATGCCGGTCAGCGTTGATCCAGAACACGGCTCCGAAACCGCCCACGGACATGGCCCGGTATCTGAGGTCCACCGTCGTTAGTTCGGCGAAGTTCTCACCGGGGGCGATACAGATGCCTTCGGTGCCATGATCAGGGGCGTACCAGATGCCATTGCTCAGAGTGGACGGGTCAAAAGTTCCCGAGTACTGATCCCAGTCGTTCACCCCGTCGGCGTTTATGTCCAACGCCCTGGGGTCTGTATCGAAGTCCAGTTCCCATACAGTAGAGAGTACTTCAGGGACATTGGGCACATGTACGGCCGTATCGATGCGCGTCTCTGCATCGGTGCCGGCCTGTAGTGTCAATCGGATACCGGTGATGTACTGACGCGTCGCGGTCTGATTCGGCCCGGGCACTGTGTATGTCCCCCAGATCTTGTAGCGCATGGAACTGCTTTCATGATGTGTCCAGGATGCCCCCCCATCACTGGTCTCCACGCGACCACTCCCTTGGCTCTGTACGCAGTGAATGTCGGCTGCATCATCCTTCTTTTTCCATTCCAGCACGAGGCAAACACCCTGATCGACCGACAGGTTACTTGCGGCAGCGCTGCTAAACGGAAGCTCAATCCACTCGTAAGTGTCGGAAAGACTATCTTCATTCATAGCATTGCTTTCGAGCACCTCCGTGCCCGGTTTGTTCTCGCCCGTGGCCGGTCGCAGTTGAACATAAATCTGCCCGCTGGGTAGACCCGCTGTTCTGGCAACGAACCCGACTTTGGTGATCGTCCAGGCAAGGGCCTCGGCGGGAAGGAATTCGTCCGGATGAAAATACTGGCCGACCCAATCTGGACTATTGACCACATAGTTGCAATCCCCTGTGGCAGTATACTGGCTGAAGATTGACTCGGCGCTCTCGACGGGCGGCCCGGGATACTCCTCTGTCACCGCCTGAATGTCAAGGCCAAGGCAAAACTCATGCACGTCTTCGAGGACATTCACGACGGAACCCTGATTGTACTGTCGCGTGAGCGGCTCGCCCGCTGTCTCGGACCAGGCATAGCGAATCTGTTCCGGTGCTCCGTCCCCGTTACGATCTGCCACCGTGAAGGTAACGGCCGACGAAGTGCGCTCGACGATATGCCGGGATTCCTGCAGCTCGGCAACAATCTGATCGGTGACCTGGCTGGATTGATTCACCCTGTAGGCCGGCCTTTGCGGATCGGGCAGAGCCCTCATGGCCAGGACCACGGCCGATCCGGTCGCCAGCATGATGATGCTGATGACCGAAACGCTGACCACCGCCTCCACGAGGGTGAAGGCCCTCATGCGGTGACAGCTCGCTTTGGATGGGCCAAGCAAACAGATCATTCGATTGTCGCCTTTCCCGTATCTGCGTCCACACTGATCGTCCTTGTCTCGGAACCAACCTGAAGAATTGCGTATCCACCGCTGTCGGGAATCCCCCAGCCGTCGAATGTAATGTCGTTGTCGGCCGGGAAGCTTGACTCAGTGATATTCGCCCGATAAGGGCTTTCCGAAAGCGTGGTGCAATACTCGGCCATGTGCGGATCGAGGCCTGCCTGGCCTGACAGCAGCACTGTGTCGGTGCTCTGGTTTATGATGACTGTTAGGGAGGAGCCTTTGGCCTTTGCGGTGGCCTGGGCCAGCTCCAGGTCGGCTACGATTCGGCGTGCGGCCAGATCAGCTCGATAACGAATCAATGACGCCTGATAGCGGGGCGCGCCAATGGCAGCCAGGGTAGTCATTATTGCCAGAACGAGCACCAGCTCGAGCATGCTGAAACCACAATCGCAGGCCGCCCCGGCGCCAAGGGGATTCGTTGCCTGCAAGGTTTTTGTATCCATGAGGTAGTTGGGGATTTTTCGGCACATCCAAGTCAACCGTCTCCTGCCTGGATTAAAACAAGGCACCCCCCCACAGATTTATCTGCCTGGAGTGCCTTGAATAGGTTGCACACTGGCTGGGCCTTTTGGCCTGCGTCAATGTTCTTGCAGGCTACGGTCCACAGGAGCCCAACAAGTGGTCAATAGTCGCTGTATAGCTTGTCTGCGTCGTCTTTTTCACTCGCTGTTGTGTTTGCCCTGATCGCGCCGGGGCTTTCCGTGTAGATCCAGCCGACGTCGTTGGCATCGGCCGCGGCTATACCCGTGCTTCCTTTCTTCGCTCCGACCGGCAGGGGCGGAATGCTGCGCATATACGGGCCGTAGATATGCGTCGTGTCCTTGGAGGCCTGGGCCTCACCCGCCTCATTCGTATATTGCGTCAGCTGATTGCCGATGTTCGCCGCAGTCGGATAGGTGCTCGCATGCTCAGCCGCGTAGACATCGATCGCGTTGCGGAGCAGCGCCAGATTGGCGGTGAGGGCCGCATCTGAAGCACCTCGCGTACCTCGGCTCAGGCGAGGAATGCCAATCGCCGCCAAGATGGCAATGATTGCGACCACGATGACCAGTTCGAGCAAGCTGAATGCCCTGTTGTCAGTGCATCTTTTAGTACCCATTTCACTATTTCTCCACGTAACACGTTTTCTTGTCTGTTCTTTTGGAGAACTCACCTCACGCTCTCTATCTTTCGACGCATTCTCACCCCTTGTTAATGTGTTGCAAGGACTCCCTTTGAACTTCCCCGATATCGGGCCAAAAACGAAGATAAGGAGAACGGGGAAACCAGCCTTAGCCCAAGAACGGGGGATTATCGGTCACTCGCCAGCCTCAGAGTCACCTGCCTTCCGGCGGCTTCGAAGGTAACAGAATCATCTTCGATGGCAGCAAGTCTGAAGCCATCGAGTTCGTCGCCTATACGAAGGACGCGGTCATCGACCGTAGCGCAGCGTGCCTGATCGGTCGCCAGCACACCTCTCAGTTTATGGTTTGCTGCAAACACAGTAACGGCATCTTGTGGAACATCTACAGGCGTCACCGGACGAACATCGTCAAACCAGGACGCCGGCAGAGAGAAGACATCTCTTGCCCGGCTCGTGTCCAAACCCTTTTCGGACCACAGTGCCTCGAGCCTTTGGGCCAGTCTTATCGTCGGAGGCTCTGGTTTGGGTTCAGCAGGGTCCTTTGCTTCGGCAACAGGTTCTGCCTGCGCCTCAGTCGAAGCAGCGTACGCCCCGGCCGGGACGTTTTCCCCGCCCAGCAGCACGCGGTCAACGACTAGAGCAAAAGACAATATCGCAAGAACGACGAGACCAGATTTTTGTCGTTTTGACAATTTCACGGCAAAAGACCCTTAAGCTGAACCACTAACACTAAAAAAGAACGCCCCTCACTCTAATCTCCGAAAGCCCCGGCCTGGGGCGCTGTATGCCAGAGCAACTGAAATCTGAAGGCCTCCGGTTCTTCGGACCTTGCCGGATTGCCCGCCAGTCTGAATCTGGCCACGCTCATGTCGGCAAACCTCTGCCGAAGCCTCGTAAGAGCAGCGACACACTGCGCATATTCACCACTTCCGGCAATGCGGATTGGCACCAGGTCCCAGACATCTCTGGCAGCGGTCTTTCCCGCTTGTATATCATCGACCGCGAGAGAGCAATCGTAGAAAAGCGCGGTCAACTCGGCCAGACGTTGATTGGCTTGCTCCGATGATCCTAGCCTGGTTTTGCTTTGAGCAAGCTCTTGCTCGGCGGTGGCCAACTGCTTGCCCAGCCTGCGCATCGAGGCGCCCAAACCTGAGGACTCGTTACGACGGGCAGCCAGCTTGTCACGCTGGTTGGCAAGGAAGGACCGCTGCTTGATCAGCGGGCCGAGGACTGCGAAAAACACCACCAGCGAGGCAACGAGGCAGACGAAGACACCTGCCGCATCAATCTGGAGTGAAGCTCGTTTTGTGCCAATCGGAAGATTCACGATAATCTATCTCAGCCTTATATGCTGCATTTGATATTGAAGGCCACAGCCTTGTCGCTCAAGAAGGCCTGTCGGCGGCTGTTTACCAGTTCTACTTTGTCAAAAACCTGCATCTGTTCCAACCTCAGGACAAATTGTGAGACAGAGGTTTGTGTCCTGCCAAAGCCGCTGAGCTCCAACTTGTACTGCCGCTCGGCCACCTGCTCGCTGGACGGTGCCGATGCAAGTGATTCTTGCAGATTGCCGGTCAGGTTCTCACGGCCCTCACCTAACGTCTCGAGCTGACAGACACTGAGAACGATTTCGTCTCTGAGCTGCTGGCCTACCAGAACGAGCAGTTTGGTCCAATCCGGCTGACTGCTGATCAACCTGCCGGCCTCCAATTCCGTTTGAGCCTTTGCCAACTTCTGCCGAAACTGTGATATCGTGGCGTTATACCCCTCAATGCGCTGCTCTGTAAGCGCAAGCTGCTCTATCACAGAATCATCGGTGTCCCGCCAAAAGGCGCAGGACCACAGCGCGAGCCCGGCAAGCAAAATGAAGTACGTTCCGCATATTGCCATCCACAGGCGCATTCTTGCCTTGCGACGTCTCTTCTCCATCCTCGCGGCAGGTATAAGGTTAAAGTCACCCATACGTCATTCTCCGGTAAACATGGCAAGGCCCACGGCAACCGTCATGGCGGGGTGGCCGACTTTCGTAAAGATCCGTGGCGAGTTCTCCACGACATCACTGGGGGCGGCGGATCTTACCTCCACGGCGAGCGTGTTGTGTAAGTACTGCGAAAGTCCCGAAATATTGGCCCCACCGCCGATGAGTAACAAGCGTTTTATTCCTTCACGAGGATGTTGATAGTTCGCATAATCAAACGAACCCTCGAGTTCTTCCAACATCATGTCGAAGTGCTTTCCAAGCATTCTGCGGACAACCTCGACAGACTTCTGATCCAGCTTGCCTGCCTCGCCGTCTGTGGCAAAGCCAACCGTACTGATAACCTGATCTGAGGCTTCTTCGGTGATTCCGAAGGTTTCGCTCAGCTTGGCCCTTAGTTTTGCCAGGCATTTATTCCTGAAGGGCCTTTCGTAGACGACCGTGCTGCCGCAAACGAACAGCAGCTTTGTCGATTCCCATCCTATGTCGAGAATGGCAGTCAGAGCAGGTGGCGGGACGGTCAGGCTAATGCAGGCTCTCGCTGCGGCCGCGATGCGGACGTCCAATGCGCTGACGCGGAATCCGCAATCCTCAAATAGATCTATGAAGGCGTTAGCCCTCTCATGAGGACAGCCGATCGCAACGGCCTGCATAGTTGCTTTGGACTTGTCCGGATCCGGCGGATCCCAGCAAACCATCTCAAAGGAATCTGGCACGACATTGTGTATGCGCGACAACTCCATACGTGCAATCTGAGCAACGGGAGTACCGGACAGCTGTGGTGGGACGTCGATGACGCCTCGGAACAGCCCACCTTCCGGGGCTGCCAAAACAACTTCGTTGCCATAGAAACCCTGTCGCTTCAACACACGCTTCATAGTGAGTATGTCCTCGGGATCCATCTGTTCGGCAACTTTGGTACGTGGCAGCATTGAAAGTGCGGCTATCTCCGGTTTGCCGCCGGAGATGAACAGTTGAGCGACCTTTATGCTTCGGCTGCCCACGTCAACACCTATCGCCGTTCGAGATCTGCCAACCCTTCTCATCACACGCCTCCCTGTGTCATCGAAGTCAGGTCGAAAAGTGGCAGGAACATGCTTATCGCAATAAGCCCCACTAGGACACCCATAATGACTAGAATCGTCGGCTCGATAATGCTGGTCAGCGAACGGAGAGTCGTTTCATTTTCATCGTCGAGAAAACCGGCAATACTCAGCAGCAGACGATCTAACTGCCCGCTCTGCTCACCGCTTTGAATGGCCGCGTGAACGCAGGGGCTTATCAGGTGAGCGTCGGAAAAAGAAAGGCTCAGCAACTCGCCCTCTTCCACATGCTTCTGAGCCTTCGCGACGAGTTCTGCATAATGTACGTTGCCCGCCGCACGTCTTACAAGTTGCAGGGCCTCCAGGACCTTGACATGACCCTCCATGAGCACACCCAGCAGATATATGATCCGTGCCGTTATCAAGCCTTTCACAATACTGCCGACGCAGGGCAGCTTGAGCGTCATCGTGTCACACAAACGCTTTGCATTCGGCATGCGCAGAAAGACAATCGCAGCGAGAAGTGCCGCAGCCGGGGCAATGGCAAGGGCCCACCAATAACTTCTCATAACTTCACTTATGCCCACGAGAGTCTGCGTGCTGGCAGGGAGTGGTACGCCGAGCGTTTCGAACAGTGTCGAGAATCTCGGTACAACAAAGATCATCAGGAGCGAAAAAATGGCAATAGAGATAAACACAAGTATGACCGGGTATATCAACGCGCCGACAACGGAGTTTCGAATCCGCAACTGCTTTTGCTTTAGAGCGGCCAAACGGTCGAGCATCTCCACGAGGTGGCCGCTCGATTCGCCGGCGGCTATGAGGCTGCGATAGACCGGATCAAAGTATTCGGAGTTGGCCTCCATCGCCTCCGATAAAGCAGCTCCTTCTTCAACCCGCGCGTTAAGATCGGCGATAGCAGAGCGCCAGGGACCTTGCTTGGCCTGCCGTTCAAGAGCGCCAAGTGCTTCTGTAAGCTGTGAGCCTGAACCGATAAGAACGCTGAGGTGGCGGGTGAACATCGTCAGGTTCCTTGTCTTCTTGCCGCCTCTGGAACTCAATCTTCGTTTGGTCGTGACTTTTTCAACTCTTGTGGCCGACTCAACTATTTCTGCAACGTAGAGACCCTTGCTCCGTAGCGCCTCCGTGGCGGCCATGACATCTGAGCCGTCGATAGTGCCGGCAACGGCTTGTCCTTGATTGTCGTACGCTGTATAAGCCAGCTTCATATCGCTTGCCTCGACTTGGCTTAGTTGACTTCACTGCTGACCAAATCCTCCGAGGCGTCCTGGCTGTGCGTGACATTCAGAATCTCTTCGAGGCTTGACCTGCCATCAATCGCCAGGAGCACTCCTTCCTCACGCAGCGTCAGGACACCTTGTTTTCGAAGCTCGGCGTGCAGATCGTGTGCCGGCGCCTTGCTGTGGATGAGCTGCCGCAGCACGCCAGTCACCTCCATGACCGAATATATCCCAGCCCGCCCGCGCATGCCCGAGTTGTGACACTCCTGGCATCCGAGGCCTTTGCGAAAGGTCGAGGCAGCTTTGTCCGACAACCCGGCGTCCTGCAACACGTTCTCTGAAGGGAAATACTTCGTAGCGCAGCTCGGACACACCGTCCGCGCCAGCCGCTGGGCCACAACTCCATTCAACGCATTTGATAAAAGATAGGGCTCGATGCCCATATCAAGCAATCGAAATACGGCTCCAGGTGCGTCATTGGTGTGTAACGTTGCCAGCACGAGATGACCGGTCAAGGCCGCTTGGATCGCGACACGGGCCGTCTCCTCGTCACGTATTTCACCTATCATGATGACATCGGGATCCTGCCTGAGTATGCTTCTCAAAGCTCGTACAAAGGTCATGCCGATGGACGCATGGACCTGAATCTGGTTGATCATATCCAACTGATACTCGACAGGGTCTTCGACCGTTACAAGGTTCCGCTCGGGGCTGTTGAGCAAATCAAGAGCAGAGTACAACGTCGTTGTCTTACCGCTGCCGGTTGGGCCCGTCACAAGCACCAGACCGTGGGGCTGGGCCAGCATTCTTTGGAATGCAGCCAGCGCATCTTGCCTGAATCCAAGCTCCTCCATGCGGATCTTGAGACTGGCTCTATCGAGAACACGGATCACCAGCTTTTCCCCGAGCAGTGTCGGCATGCTGGAGACGCGCAGGTCAATCTCGCGACCTTGCGCCACGATGCGCACACGTCCTTCTTGTGGAAGGCGCTTCTCGGCTATGTCCATGTTGCCGATGACCTTAATGCGCGAAACTATCGAGCTGTGCAGGCCCATCGGCGGCTTCATGAGGTCTCTGAGTGCTCCATCTATGCGATAGCGAATATGAGTCCGACTCCGGTCTGGCTCAACATGGATGTCACTTGCTCCGTCCTTAATCGCTGTCAGCAGAACCATGTTCACGAGGTTTGTGATTGGGCTGCCGTCGACCGTCTGATCAAGGTCCGTTGCGGGACCTTGGTCGATGGCCTCCTTTTCCACCACTGAGACATCTGTTTCTCCCAGAGAGGCCAGGAAGGAGTCGACGTTTGGGTCATTGGAGGCCGCGGACGAGCTCTTCTTTATATATTCGAGTATTTTTGAGTGGAACGCCAATACGGGGCGAATCTTGCAGCCTGTTAGCTGATGGAGTCTGTCTATCTTGGGCAGTGACTGTGGTTCGGCCATGGCGACGGTTAGAGTATCGTTAACCATGAACATAGGGATTGCCTTAAGCCGTTCGGCCTCTTCGACACCGATCAGCTCGAGCAAAGAAAAATCGATGAGACCATGACGCAAATCGCAATATGGCGCCTCAAGCTGGTGTGCCAGCATCCGAAGCATGGCCTGGCTGCCGACGATTCCTGAATCGACAAGTACCTCACCAAGCATTTTGTCGGAAGATTGCTGCTCGGACAGGGCACGACTTAGCTGTTCCTCTGATACAACGCCTTCTTTGATGAGCGTCTCGCCTAAACGCATACGTTCGACGAAATCTGTCATAGAAAGCTCCTGACGGCTGAATTGACATCCGCGAAGTGTTCGAATAATGGCCACAGGCCCGTCAACCTGATTACCTGTCTGACTGTTTCATTAGCGCAGCAAAGCTTCAGTGCCTTGCCGCTTTGAGCCAGTTGCTGTGTCACTTCCACCAGCGACCCAAGTCCTTTACTGTCGACATGGGAAACAACAGATGCATCGAGTACAACTCGCCCCAAGTTTTCTCCTATCGATTCGAGGAGCTCGGCCTTGAATTCATCGGCATTGGCCCAGGTGATAGGCCCTTCCGGCCTCATCACGGCCACCCCGCCGCATTGTTCTGTAGCGACCTTCATGCTAAGTGACCTCCTCTGCTACCGGCAGAACCAGGGCAAAGGTGCTGCCCTTGTCAAGCTCGGTGTCAACGGTGATATCCCCGCCGTGCTGCCTGATGACCTGACGGGCAATTGCCAAACCGAGTCCCGTGCCCTCAGCCTTTGTGACGCGCTCGTCCTGTGCCCGATAGAACTTGTCGAAGACTCGCTCTGCATCGGCTGGGATCATGCCTATGCCCGTGTCCGAAACGGTTATGGTGATTTGGCTATTCTCGTGAGTTGCTTTGAGAGTCACGCGGTTATTTTCCGGCGTGTACTTGATTGCATTGCCGAGCAGGTTGTGCAAGGCCAGCAAGATTTTATCTCGATCGGCGTGCAGAACCGGAAGCTTCGGCGGTACATCAAACTCAAGTGTTATTTGTTTCTCTTTGGCGCGCGGTTCATAATCGGCCTTAAGCTGTTCAAGCAACACACTAAGATGTACATCGTCCCGCGACAACGTGAACGAACCGGCCTCCACCTCTGCCACTGACAATATTCCGGATACAGTGCGTTCCAGCCGCTGAGATTCTTCGTTCACCACGTTAAGGCACTTGATTGTATCCGGTGAGTTGTGCTCACTATCTTCCAGCGCACTTTCGGCATAGAGCCGGATGTTTGTCAGGGGCGTGCGCAGTTCATGGGCAGCCTTTGTGAGAAAGCTGTTTCGAGCTTCCTCGGCCACCTTCTGCTGGGTGACGTCCTCAATTACGACCACGGCAACGCCTGAATCCTCCTGGCCTATAGGACGAACAGTGAAGCGCAGCACGCTGGAAGATATCGAGCCCTCTTGCTCGACTTCCACGATCGTGCGTTTGTAGATCGGATCGTCAGCGGCATCGCAGATGGCCCCGATCACCCTTTGGTCTGTGATAAACTGTGAAACTTGGCTTGTCGTAATCTCGTCGACACTTGATTGGAGCAGCGAAGCTGCTGCCCCGTTGGCGTAGTCAACGCACATCTTATCACCAACGACAATGAGGCCGTACGGCAGAACGTCACAGGCTGCTGTGAGCTCGACGTTGACTTGGGACCTTTCCTGGACCGATTCGGCGATCTGCTCGGTGATTGCTCGAACTTGCTGTCCCTGGCTCTGTTGGATTATCCTGTTCCAGACAACGGCCTCAACACCGAGCCGGGGATCTATTTCGAAGGCAGAAATATCCGGTT